>Ga0075105_1000028_pt1 | contig 112510 bp, 112 predicted proteins | sample AntDeeMetag02WF5_FD_69800 | JGI IMG/M metagenome (GOLD analysis project Ga0075105, IMG submission 69800) | Saline lake microbial communities from Deep Lake, Antarctica - Antarctic Deep Lake Metagenome 02WF5 | ecosystem: Environmental > Aquatic > Non-marine Saline and Alkaline > Saline | place... | reverse complement strand
ACACCCTAGTATTATGTCCCCACAGTGTCATTCAAATGTAAGCGAATCGCATGACACCGGCGACCCCCATCACGGAGCGTGATGAAATCAGATCGGCCGAAGAGGGGTTCCTTTATAAACGTCGTACCGCAGTCTGCCAAATATTGCCCGTCACGCAGAATGATGGGCGCTGCAGGATTTGAATATGAAATAGTACGGTCGGGATCCATGCTTTTTCACGAAGTATGGAATAAATACAGCTAAGCGTTGATCACACTAGATCACGGTGCATACACACTTGCAAAAAGAAAAAAAACCGCCCTCTACTGCCCTGGGAACTCGATCCGCGACCACCCAGTCAGCGCTAACGACACTCGGCCATCGTACCAGCTCTTCGCTGCATCCCGGATCCGCACACGCTCGCCTTCAGTCATCAATGGCTGCTCGCTCGCCTTCCAGACCGTCACCTTACACACACCCGACTCGTCCTCGATCAATCCGACCTGACTGATCTTTGGATGTGTCGCCTCCCAGAGCACCTTCACAGTCCCCTCGATACACACCTCACCTCGATCGACCTCCTCGACCGCCGCGATCGGAATCACCGTCCCAGCCGCCTGCTCTAGCTCCTCGAACACGCCCACGACCGCACCCAGCACCCCGATTCCCTCGACGACGCGCTCGGCCAACCGCCGACTGATCGCCGCTCTCGACCACCCCTCGAGTTTCGCCTGCAAACGCTTTGCCTGTTCGTTCACCATCGCCAACTCCTCCTTACTCAGTCGCGCCCTGGGATCGGGGGCATCCGGATCACACCGGGGATCCACGCTCGCCGCGCGCCGCTTGAACGCTCGACGTCGACACTCGCTCCCTTCATTCACCACGATTCGCGTCTGCTCTTCCCGCATCGAATACCGGCCCCGATCCCACCGTTCGTGTGTCCGTTCGACCTCGCACTCTCTCGCTTCCCGTTTTTCCTGTGCTTCCAGCGTCTCCCCGAACAGCCGCCCCTCGATCTCCTGATCATCCGCATAATCGACTGTTCCCTGAATGTCTTGCTCGACGCTTGCCCGCAGCTCCACCTCTGCTTCAACAACCCACTCATCCTCCACTTCACCCGCCCACTCGTCGACCGTCGTCTGGTACTTACCCGCCTGTTCGTCGTCCGAAACTTCATCTACCGTCGCGTAGTTAGTACTCATTGGAGTTGACCTACTCCGAAGGCGCCCATCCAGCGTCTTTTTCCAACGACCACAACTTCCCAGTCGTGGCTCTCATCGTCGACGACATCTCTGCGCGCGCTGCTCGCGCCTTCGCGAGCGCCCCCCGGGCGCGAGCAGCGCGCGCCTTCGAGACAACCAAACCAGCACCGCGCGCCCTGGCGCCCGACGCAAGCGTCCAGCTTTAAGCCGGTTTCTGGTCCGAGCGTGCGAGGACCGAAAGCGCGCTTAATGCTGGCGTCGAAGCCATACGCCCGGACCGGCGAGCCTGCTCGCCGCATGCCCGGAATGGTCAGTCGCGAGCGTCGCGAGGCGCGACCGCAGGGAGCGCCTCGATGCGAACGGGGAGCCTGCGACCCGTGCGCAAGCGTCGGGCGAACACGGCGAGCGGGGCGGGCCCTACTAGACCAGTCGCCACAACCGCCGCTGGGAGGGACTACAAGGGGCTGGCGCGACCGATCCCTCCCGGGCGACGTAAGCACCGAGGCAAAGCGAGGAGCGCGGCGAGCCCCGGAGCGGTTGATCGTGCCAGGGGCTTTTGATGTAGCCTGACTCAAGCGTCAAGCGACGCCATGCAACGTGACTGTAGAATCACGGTCACCGATGGTCATTTCCGCTGGTCCCGCTACGCAGCCGTCGCGCTGGCAACCGAGCTCCGATCAGTCTGGAGCGACGACTGAAACGAAACTGTCCACCACTCTCGAGGGGCCCCTGGCACCAATATTTATCGGATCTAAAACACAGCAATTTATTATATTCTCCACGAAAGAAGGAGTACTCAGCAGACCGTTCGCCCCCGAAACCGAGCGGCAATCCGAACGAGGAACACGCTCAGATGCCACCAATACCCACCGATCCAACGCCAGACGAACCAGCCACCACACACTCCGACGAGCATAATCTCCCGGTCCCCGTCGACGACGTCCGCGAGTATATCCGGATCACGCCAACGGACACGCCACTCCAAGACGCATCGCCCGCGTCGTCGTTCAAACGCCTCCATCGGATCGAGACGGGCTCGCAACCGATCGGTCTGGTCGACAAACTCCGACAACTCACCACCGACGATCCGGCGCCGACCATCGAGTGTCTCATCCACACTGACGGCACCCAGAACACGTCCCTCTCGTACTGGTTCGGCGTCGACGACACCGATGCCACCTCGACGCTCGAACGCATCCTTCGGGGCGTCTTTCCCGATAGCTACGAGTTCGAACACCTGGCAGTCCACCCGGGCGAGCTCGAAGCGATCCTCACCGGGCAGTCCTCGGACACCCGCTACACCGACTGGGAGTCGCTCCAGGCGATCGAGTTCACTGGGCAACCGAAACGACGCGAGGACTGGCAGACCACGCTCACGCCGTTCGAGGCGTTCCAGACCGACGAATCCCGCATCCCGCTCGCAGCGGTCGTCGAGACGATGGCCGCCCATCCCGGCCCGCTCGTCTACCAGGCACTCCTCCAGCCCAAGCCGGACTGGAGTGATCAGGCCGAACAGCGACGGCTCGATATCGAGTCACACAGCGATACGGTCGGTGCGGAGCTGACGAACACGATCTTCGGCGCGCCCGAGTCCGAGACAGGGCTCACACTCTCGCCGAGCGACGAAACCCGTCTCGAAGAACTCGAGGCCAAAGACGCCCGCCATTCGTTCGTCGTGAACGCCCGTGTCGCCGGCGTCACGCCCGAAGACCAGCCCGACTCGACCACGACGTTCCGCGAACTCGAAGCGGCGTTCTCGCCGCTCGATCGCACCACCTACGAGATCGATAATCGGGCCCACACCGGCCAGGATGCAGAAGCTGTCGCGATCGACCTCCTCACGAGAACCGTCCATCCACCAGCCCACGGTGGACTGCGCTCGCACCTTCCAGGGAGGGACACGACGAGTCGGGGGATCGTCGCCGACCCGGGCGAAGTGCCGAGCTTCTGTCTCGTCGGGGGTGCGGCGCTCACCACGGCCGGCACTCGCGCACTCGCGACGACACCAGGCGAACGAACGGCACTGCCGCGCCCACCCTCCGATATACTCGCTCGCTACCAGGGAGAGGGGCTCGCCCTCGGCCACCCGCTCACCCAGGACGGCTCGACCGACCCTGAAGTACTGAAACTCCCACCGACACTCCAGCCGATGCACGTCGGCTGGTTCGGCAAGACCGGCTCGGGGAAGTCCACCTCGCTGATCAACGCGATCCTCGACAATCACGCCGCCACGGATGGTGCGGACATCCTCATCGACCCCAAGGGCGACGGCATGGCGATCGACTATCTTCGGGCGCACTACGCCCGCTACGGCCATATTGAGAACGTGCTGTACTTCGATTGTGCGGACGTCCTGCCCGCGTTCTCGTTTTTCGACATTCGGGACGAACTCGCCGCTGGCGTCCCGCGGGAGACCGCCGTCGAGGACACCGTCGACCACTACATCGAGATCCTGACGCAGATCATGGGTCGAGAGCGCTTCGAGCAGGCGGTCCGCTCGCCGGACATCATCCGCTACGTGCTGAAGGCGATGTTCGACCCGGTCCACGGCGACGACGCCTTTTCACACCGTGCGTTCCACGGCGAGATCCGGACGATGCACGACCGTCAGTCAGTCCATCCCGTCTCCGAAACGGATCTCGAACGCATGCTCTCGGGGATCCTCACCAACGGCAAGCGAACGTTCGACAAGCTCATGAGCGGCGTCTCGAATCGCGTCGAGAAGATCCCCACCGATCGTCGCCTCGCGCGGATCTTCAACCACGTCGCTACCGAGGACGGGCCACAGTTCGATCTGGCCTCGCATCTCGATGACGACGTCGTGATCATCTTCGATACGGGTAGACTGCGATCGGAAGCCCAGCGCGTGCTCTCGCTGGTGATCCTCTCGAATCTCTGGACAGCACTGCGCCGGCGCAAGCGTCGAACAGGTGGCTCCTCGAGCGACGATGGAGTACAGTCTCGGCCACAACACGACGCTGACACGCCCCTCGTGAATCTCTACGTCGAAGAAGCCGCAAGTGTCGCCGTGTCGAACCTGCTCAAGGAGTTGCTTGCACAGTCTCGCAGCTTCGGCTGTTCGGTGACGCTCGCGATGCAGTTCCCCGCCCAGCTCAAAGAACACGAGGACGTCTACGACGAGATACTGAACAACATCTCGACGTTCGTTACGGGGAACGTCCCCGTCGACCGACGACTCGCAGAACGTCTCGCCACCGAGGAGATGGACGCCAGTGAGGTCGGGAACCGACTCCGCGCGCTCCGGCGCGGCCAGTGGCTCGTGAGCCTGCCGGCGCCGTTCGACGAACCCGAGCCGCGTCCGTTTCTCTGTGGGTCGGTCGCTCCACCACCGGGCGATCCTGACGGTCCGCGACCGCTCTCAACGCGAGAGCTCGAGACGTTCCAGTCGCGTCTCGAGGATGCCCGAACGCGGACGAGCAACACGAGCGGGCTGACGCTCGGGTCGCCGAATACGACCGAGAGCGAGGACGCCGACGAGGAAGCCTCTGGAGCGACGGGCACCGAAGAGTCGCCAGCCGTCGAGACGCCGTTAGGGATGACCAAACGGATGCCGCCGACTGTCGAGTACACCGAGGAGACGCACGCGCTGTGCTGTTCGGCCTGCGAGAACCGATACAACCCCTCGATCGAGGGGATGAAGCGCGCGATCTCGTGTTGTAGCTCACTGGAGGATATCGACCGTGACGACGTGCCGATCTGTTCGGTCGCCCTCAAACTCACGCCCGAGGAGCGCCAGGCAGCAGCGTATACGGATCAACAGCTCGTGTTCCTCCAGGCGGTGTACAACGCCCAGCAGCTTCGGTACGACCCGCTCGAATACGACTTGGTCACCGATTCGATGATCCGCCTCCAGGAATACGTCGGGATCGACACTGCGGATATCGAGCCACTCCTCGATACGGAGGTGTTGCGACACGATGCGGACCATCCCCACCGACTGTACACCGTCACACCGGAGGGCCGCTCCGTCCTCGGCGAGAGCTATCGCATGGGCGTCGATTACGGTCACGGTCAGGGCGACCTCGAGGAGACGAGCCAGCACGTCCTCGCCGTCGAGGTGGCCCGTCAGTATCTCTGTCACGAGTATCTCCAGGACCCCGACTCGTCCGTCGTCGAGGTGCTGCCGTACTACGACCTCGATGAAGTGGCCCTGCCCGCGTCCGTGTTCATGGGTGGTGACGATGACGCCATCGAGGAAGCGACCGATGCCTATGACCACCGGCGTCTCGACGTTGCAGCGCTCGATGACGACGGAACGGTGGTCGTCGCCGTCGAGGTCGAGCGGATCAACCACGATATCCATCGCGCAGTCCCCGACGACTTCGACAAGATCGCCGACTGTGGCGTCGAGGAGGCGATCTGGGTCGTGATGAGACAGCGCGACGGGCACAAGGTGCTCTCGGCACTGAACGATCCCGTCGAGGGTGAGCCGAGAGTCGAGAAGACCTATGCGAAGGCGACCCCGCCGCAGCAGTTCAACATCGATACGCCAGGGTTGACTGCGGTGTATCCCGTCAAGTGGTTGCGTGAGTCGTTCGACGAGGAGTGAACCGGCATCTAGCAGACGGAAGTCACTCCGTTTCTGCTCGGATCGTTTCAGCCCGTGACGCAAGCCGCCGCAGAATCCGCACACGGTTCTGGTGGGTGTTCTCGTACGCGACACACGCCTGTACGGTTTCGATATCGGAGATCGAGACGATCCCGGCGGTAAGCAGGTCCACGTTGGGTGGTTCGAGCCGCTGTTTGGGTGATAGCTCGGATGATGCAGTCGAGTGATCGCTGCCGTTGGGCACTGAGTATCGCCTCCAGCCGTCGAGGCGATAGAAAATGTTGGCTCGCTACACACCGAACTACGTCCCAGTCGCAGCCTGCAGCCATACGAGATCCGTGTGGACCGAGGGGGAGAGGGGCGAAAGCGCGCGTAATCCTGGCGTCGAAACCATACGCTCGGACCGGCGAGCCTGCTCGCTGCATGCCTGGACTGGTCGGTCGCGAGCGTCCCGAGGGGCGACCGCAGGGAGCATCTCCATGCGAACGGGGAGCCTGCGCCCTGTGCGCAAGCGTGGGCGAACACGGCGAGCTGTCAGCCGTGAACCACCGGTCCACACAGGGAACCGGGTGGGATCACAAGGGGCTGGCGTCCTCGACCGATGTCCCGACACAAGCACCACAGCATCGCGAGGAGCGCAGCGAGAGAGATCGCTCGAGGACGCCAGGGGCTTGTATAGTCGTGTCCGCTGATTCCCTTGGTGACATAGTACTAGCGGACGCCCACGAGTTCACTCGTGGGAGAACGTCACTCCCGAGATGAGCACGTTCGTATCCAGAACCGCTCTCATTCCCCGGAGCCTCGTGCCTCGTGGTCAAGACTTCGCTACACACCGGATTCTCGGCAGATGAGAATTAACATCAATATTAGGACACATTAACCTGAATATCAAAGCACCATGAGTGTCCACACAGCCCTGACTCGGCTACTTCCCGGTGACGGGACAGAAGTGGTCATAGAATGCCGCAACTGTGGGACGACAGCAGGGCCGGGAACCGAAGAATGTCCGGACTGTGGGGCGAGTGAGTTCGTTCGATACGAGATACCGGAGTAGGTCGTCGTTGACTACTCGTCAGAGGGTGGCATAGAACGATTCACAAGATGTTGTTTGCAGCCGAAATCCGGTGATTCAGGCCGTTAGAATAAACGTACAAACTGACCGCTAGGATTCCTGACAATTTTATATAATATTCAGGGTTTCATGCGAGATGTAGCGCGCATATACAGCACGTCACTGAACCGAGATTGTGATGGGAAATGGTCGATCAGAACAGAATAAGAGTTGCAGAATCCACTTTGATATCGATACGAACAACACGGAGTCAGTCGCACCGGACCCACAATATTTTATCAGAATGATTAGATATATGTCGGGAGTCGTTGAACGAAGACTCCTTAATTCACACTCTTCGAGAGTTCAGCGCCTGCCTTGAACTTCACCCCGTTAGATGCACTCCCAGCGTTCACCAAGTGAAGCACCGGCGCATCCAACGGACAATGCGTCACCACAACGTCGCTGTCAGCCCCATCGGTCTCTCCGCAGCTACCAGACTCTGCCTTCGAAGACGAACCATCTCCCCAGCAATACAATTTTCCAGACTCATCGTCCGCCAACACACCAGCCTCACCCAACGACTCAATCGTCCCTGACTCTATCCGTGCTCCCCGCCGAGCCCGCTCACCCGACACTCCTCGCAACCCCAAGTCATCAATCCCACCATCGCCAGTGTAATCGAAACAGCACTCAATGCCAACCACCTGCGTCTCACCAGCCACCGTCAACGCAGTCACCGATTCCTCGTACAACCCAGCCGTATCGAGAACCCACCCACCCGTGTACACGAGCTGGTCGTCACTCCGACACCGCTTCACGTATAACAACGCCCGAATCGGAACCGGACACTCCGGCGGCTGCACCATCACCTGACATATGATAGTCGGCGTCTCCGAACTCGACCCTGACTCTGAGCCCCACTCGCTCAAATCAGACGGCTCGTACGCCTCACCATCTACGGGGCACACAAGAACAGGCGGACCCGTGTCAGCCTTTGATACCGTTGGCGGAGAATTCACAACTGTCACCGTCACTGGCCCGCCGTTGCCATCACTTAGAGACACCAGCCCACCACCCGTATCAAATGGTCCAGTTAAGTTGGCTTCTAAGTGATTCGATTTACAGAGGATTTCGTTACTGCCAGACTCGACCGATTCAGAGCACTCATCATCGTCGTCATCGTCACCAGCTACTGTCCGGCCACTCCCCCACGCATACAGCTTCCCGTTTTCATCAGCTCGACCAGTCACGTAGTCGATGAACCGCCGTAGAGTCACTTCGCCCGCGAGACTCTCGTCCCCACCGGGCACTTCGGCGTCAGGTAAGCACACCGCGAACCGCTCACCAACCATCGGCGAACCAGACAGGTACTCAACAAGTTCTACCTGCTCCGCCTCAGTAAGCGGGTCACCCCTCGGCGGCGCGAGATGGCCAAGGTTCAGTGCGCTCTCACCCCCGACTTGGTCACCCTCGTAGATTGGGCTCGAATTACCGCCGTTCTCCAGACGCTCGATGTCCCCTTCAACAATGTCACGGACCTCATCAACGGCCGCCGCTGCGTCGTCCCACTCACCGTTCTCAACGTGCCCCTGCGCCTGCTGGACAAGCTTCTCTCGAACATCCGCGTTCTCTCGGACAGTCACGCACACGTCGTCAGAGCAACTCTCTAACGTCGCCTGCACCTCGTCGATGGTATCACTCATATCTGAGACTTGGCTTCGGCCAGTGCGTGCGGAGCGCTTACTGATTGAATCCGCTGCAGCCTTCGTCTGCGAGAGCAGCTTGTTCTCCAGTTCCAGCGCCGTCGCGAGAACCTCGTCACTTCCGTCGTCGACTCCATCGTCATCCGAATCCAAGTCATCAGGATTCGCAGCAGACCGGTTACTTCGGGTAGAACTGTAGTTCTCCAACGTGACGGCCGTGACCCACGCTTCGAGCTCGACCTCACCAGACAATAACCCAGACCCACCAGATAACGTCGGGGTCAAGCGACTCACGTGCGGCTCGCCGACCGCCTCGTCGTCCCCTGCGAACACCGCCGCCGGAGACGCACCCGTAATCGTCACCTGCGACGCAACCCGGCTTAGGCACCCACTCAGCCCACCAACCGCAACGATACCACTAGCTGCGAGTAGCTTCCGACGGCTAATGCTATTATATGTCATTTTATTTTATTCTCGTCTCGTCTTTGGGGATTCATAATCGAGTAACAGAAGCGAAGATCGATTATAACCTTTTGTAAGGCAGCAAAATTCGTTTTGCTCTCCCCCAGTTATCGGATTCTAAACAGCACGATGCTGCATAGACCCTCTATATACAGCAGTCGGTTTCTGATAGAATCCGTATAGGTCAGATCAGTCCGCGCTGAATGCAGGGCGCGTATTTTGCACAGGTGGTTGTTCAAACCGCGGTAGCCAAATCGTTCGATATAGAGTGTTTTTATCAGCTTCATATCACATTTTTGTATAGTCTGAGTAACTGCTGAAAATCACTGCTTGATGGTTGTTGGAGTGGGAACGACGTAGTTAACCTCTCTATCGGGGAGGGACCAGATATGGATAGCTTCATCAAATGAGATTTGTCCTACACTTGCGTACTATTACAGCTAGTTTATATATTATTGAATACGTATATACTTCATGAATAACAGAGTTTACGCAGTAGTGTGGTTTGCTGCCATCGTCGTTGCAGTCACGGGCGTCGTCGCAATTGGGCTACGATATATCCCTGCTGGTTGGTGGCTACTTGCTGGAGGTGGCGGCGTACTCACCGCCATTGTGTTTCGGTCTGCATGGGAGACTACACAGTCCCGCGTGGCCCGGCCTATCGGCGGGAGATACATACTCGTAACCGGCACACTCCTCAGTTACGTCGCGCTCTTCGCTGTGATCGGGTTCCCGTGGGGTGAGATTCCGCTCTTTGGACGGGTGGCGATTCTCGTCACCGGCACGCAGGCGCTGTTTCTCGCCGCCGGTGTCCGCGTCACCGGGATCCCGTTTGTCGAGCGAGTGGTCGTCCCTGCCGCCGGTCACCTCTTGCTATTTACCGGGTCGGTTTTAGTCACCAGCTTCCACCTGTTCGGAATGTCGTGGGTGGTGATCTATGCCGCGGGACTGATCTATGCAACGGGGTTTTCGGCACTCGCCTTGCACAGTTTCTGGCTCGGCCAACACGCCGACGAAGTGGTGCCGCCGAGACCGTTCACCGTCCACCGCTACTGGGAGCAGGTGCTGATCGTTGCCCTGATTGTCGGTCTGGTTAGTGTCGCTATCGCCAGTATCACCCTGCGGGCCGGCGTTTGGATCGATCTCATCCCGGCGGTATCGCAGGCCAGAGCAGTCTCGATTGTCGCCGGGAGCGCAGCCGTCATCGCGATCGCTACACTCGTTCCACCGGCCATGTCAGTTGCACCACTCAGGAGACTCACCGGTCCCTTCTCGACGATCTCTCAACACGCCGTGATGTCGCTCGTTATGCTGAACGTGCTCGTAATAGCGTTGGCGTTCCTGCTTCCGGTAGCAGTCCCGTGGGTTCTGGGTGGGTTTCTCACGCTGCTCGTTGTCGGGGTCTTGGTGGAGTACGCGATGGTCGCACACGCCTCGCGTCACCATCGCAAAAGCATTCCGGATGATCCGTCCGGACCACTCACTGAAGACCCGCCTGTGACGCTGGTTGTCACCGCGTTCGACGAAGCCGATGTCCTTCCAGCGAGTCTCGACCACAATCTCGACGCACTCGATGACCTATCGATCTTGCTGATCCCGGCAGAGAAATCCTTGGATAAGACGGTGGCGATCGCTGAGGAATATCAAGAACGATATCCAGACCGCGTCCGCGTCATTGAAGGAACGACCGGCTCGAAAGCGGGTGATCTCAACCTCGCCTGGGAGCACATCGATACCCCATACGTCCTGCTCCTCGACGCAGACGAGACCGTCGATGCAGCCTTCGTCGCACGGGGATTAACCGTACTTGAGGATTCCCCGTCGGTCGGTATCGTCCAGGGTCGGAAAGTTGAGCGTTTCCCCTACGATACCGGGTTAGCAAGATTCGTGAGTGGCGAACGTCGACTCAGCACGAGGATCGAACATCCATTCATGCACGACGTGTTTGGAGCGAGTCACTTCGCGGGGTCTGCAGCGCTGTTGCGCCACGAGGTTCCGTTGGCTGTCGATGGCTGGTCGGATGAGACGCTCACCGAGGACATAGATCTCACGCTACGCCTGTATCTCGACACTGATTGGCGTATTCGATACGTGCCTGGGATGGTTGCGCGGACGCTAAATCCCGAATCCGTACTGGCGCTCGTTCGGCAACGTCGCCGGTGGGCACGCGGTTGGGTCAGTGCACTCGCAACGCATGGCGTCGACATTCTTCGCAACGGACGACGACTGGGCTGGATCCGTTGTGTGGGGCTGATCTGGCTGCTGTTCACGGCAGTTAGCGCACCGCTATACACCGTCTTCCCCGCGCTCGTTGTCGTCTGGCTGCTCGGCCTGGCGCCGACTGTTCCGTTCTGGCTGGCGGCGGGTCTCGCTATCGTTATCGTTCCCGCGAGGGCTATCGCGTTCGGGTACGCCGCCCTGCGTGATCCTGAGATCCCGGTTCGAGCACGTCCACTCAGCATCGCGGAACTGCTCATACACGCGTATCTTTGGGTCCCGATGACCTGGTTCATCCAGCTTCACGCGCTCTATCTGCAATTGTCCGGCGCGCCCAATCTTTGGGAAGGAACCAAAAAGGCGGTCGGACAACCCCGCGGAACCAGACGCTCTATCGCCGCGCTGTTCGGAAAGGAGCGACCAAAATAAGGATTCGCTATCGTATACGGCAGTTCTTTGAAGAGGTCGTTTCGTTATCCCCCAGTTATGCGATTCAAACAGTACAGTACTGGACTCATCCTCTGTATCGGTCGCCCCTGAGATCCTCTGAGAAAACCATCACGAGGTGAGTGATGAATACAGGGAAACGAGATAACGCTGGAAACAACGGAATGTCCACAAACTGGTAATAGTCCCGTGCTAGAATACAGAGGGTGAGCTCAGCAGTGGTCAGAGAGATGTATTCTCCGATGGGGTTCCCCTCAAGCGTCACCTCGCCTCTGCGAACCAGTCGTCTCCGTACCCTGTCGTCGAGACCGGGAGAGATGCTCTCTGCCGTACACGAAAACGACACAAACCGCTGTCACCCCTAGGAGCCCGGCGAACACCCACAACGTTTTCGAATCGATGCTACCCCGCAGAAACCATACGCTCGTCAGCCAAGCGTTGACCGTGCCGTGAAGGAGCACGACGAGTAAGAGACTCCCACTTGTACTGTTATACAGCCATGTAAACACTACCGCGAGTGCGAGTCCCTGTAGCAGGAATGGAAGCGGAGCTAACTCAACCTGGATTGCGCCAGGCACGACGAACAGCGGTGCGTGCCAGGCGATCCACACGACGCCGAGCAGTAGACTCGCGGTCAACGCGCTGTACTCCGCCTGCAATCGAGGAAGTGCAAACCCACGCCAGCCGATTTCCTCCAACCCGCCACCGATTAACATGTTGACGATGATTGAACCGATGAACAGCGGCAATAGATCAACCGATGGTACGGGTGTAGATACCCCATACAATACCGCGTCGATGATGAGACCTGCTCCGACTACCGCCCCGGGCAGCAGAACCGCCACAGCGTACCATTTGCGTTCGACACGCCAAATCATCAATCGGCCAAGCAACTGTCGAACCGCGTGGATTCCCTCGGAGAGACCTAACACGACGACCGCCGCAATCGGTGGACCGAGCCCGCCGAGTAACCACAGTGCCCCGGCCAGATTGAGGCCCGGCTCAAGGTCGTACACGGCAAGCACACTCCACGCTGGCCACGAGATGGCTATCGTTAGAAGTACGAACACGTGGAGCTGCCAACGATCGATTGTCCGTACCACTGAGGACCCAGCCATCCATTCACTTACGGTCATCTGTGAGTTACCTATCGAAGTCTACTTTGAGAGCTCTGATAAGACTCGTCGAGGCATTATATAAGATGGCAGTTATTCCACCGACAATAATCCCGGAAAGAAGACTTTCACCTATCGTGATCACTAGCTCACTCATGCCGGGAAACGGCCCGCCGAGAACGCCTGTTAACCCACGTTATCGCAAGAATGATTCCCCAAAGGAGGCCGACGGTGCCGACGACTTTCGCCAAGGAGATCACGTCGACCCGCTCAAGTATCCGTTCCATCCTTAGCTCGCCTTGCTCGGGATATCACCATCATTGCCAATTGTGGCATCTATTTCTTTCGGGCCACGGAGGTACGCCACACCGGCAACGGCGAGTGCGACGACGACCGAACTGACGATTGCGGTTGTTACCCCGATGTTAACGATCCAACCGAGGACAACGAGGACGACGATGAAACCGACGCCAAAAGCGGCGAAGGTACCTGCGATACGACGGCGGCCAACCGGAGCGTCGTCAGCGAATCCGAGATACACCGCGGCAGCGGTAAATGCTCCAGTCGCAAGTCCAGCGGGGATGCCGAGGAGGAGCGAGAACTCGATCCACGATTGGGCGAACTCGGTGACGGCCACTCCGACAATGAGGAAGACAGCGATACCGGACAACAGCGCCAGTGTGATTGATTTGAAGTCCATCACTATATGTACTCACGATAACCTAATAAAATAGTACTATTGTCACGAAGAAGCGAGTTGTGGGAAACTGAGTGACGCGCAACGGTCTGGAATCTCAGGGATCAAATATGCGGATATCCCTAGCACTCGCTCGGTAATTACAAGCTTCGGTAACTGATGGCGGTACTCTGTGCGGCGTTCCGCCAAGCGACAATCCACACGCTGAGAGCGACTGCCCCACCAGTCAAGCCACCGAATGTCAGCGCATCGATACGGCTTCTGTCTGCATCAAGCAGGAGGCTTCCCGACGTGACAACGATGAACGCGACACAACCGCTCAAGAGCGCTTTCACGCCGCTATCCATAGAGGGAATACTCCGCTACACCTCAAATATCTACTGACAAATACCGATGAGCAATTCGGTGCGTAATTAACCGATTTACTCTGAAGCAGTAGTATCTGCTCTACTAGTCGTTTCTGAATGGGGAACGCCTGTGCCCACCACGATTCGGTCGTTTGTGTAACCGACTCGCGCGTTCCATCTTGCACGTCATCATGAACATCATCTGAAACTGATAGGATCCTCAGCGATCAGTTCGAACGTCTATTTAACGGCTGGTTCACTGGGTTCAACACGAAACAAACGCAGTCGTCATGCTGAACACACTCTCTATGAGTTTCATGTTCGGATTACCGGTCAGTGAATGACTCACGTCAAGGTACGGTCGGTCACCACTGACCACGATCCGATGAGATGAACTACTCTATGAACCCTTGCTGTGTGGCTACTACTCCTACGTAACTGGTATTCGTCGTTGATCATGGGGACGTGTGTATGTACAGCTATGAGGCGACGAACACTCCTTGCGGCGACGACTGCTGCGATCGCTACTGGGACACTTGCAGGGTGTGCCTCAGACGAGAATGACGCGGACGAGACACCGACTGAGAATGGGACTGATGCCGCAGGTTCATTCCCATCGTACGAACTCCCGGGGTTCAGTCAATGGATTCCAACTGAGGCGCAGGCAGCTGATACGGAGGTCTTCTTCACCCATGTCGACTGGGCTGCACTCGATGAGCTCGATACCGATGGGGCCGAAGACGATGACGATGAGATCGAAGATGTCGTTGAGGAAGTGCCGATTATTGGACTTCCACTCTACGGGGCCACGATCACTCCACTTGCCGTCTTCGGTATTTTGTTCTATCCGTTTGCTGAGGATGTTTTTCAGGACGACGATGAAGCTGTCGATGGATTCGACGTCGACGAGATGACGTGGGCAACAGAGACGCTGGTCTTCGAGGGTACATTCGAGGAGTCAGTCGTTGAAGCTCGATACACCGACGGATTCGAGATCGCCGAGGAACGTGGCGAGTTCACCGTTTACGAGGGCGTCGACGAATTCACGGATGGGATGGCGTATGCTGTCTCCCCGAAGACGTTGCTTGCCCCTCTAGAGCCCGAAGAGGATGCACCATACACATCACGTGACGTTATTGATGCTGGACTGGATCGGACGCTCGATGAAACCGATCGGCTTGTTGATGACGAGGATGGACGGTGGCTCTTCGAAACAACGGGTGACGCACCGATGGTGTTTGGAGCGTGGGAGACGGAGGATCTACTGGACGCGATTGAGGTTGAAGAGGAGGGAGAGCAAGACGACGATCCAGAACTCGATGACAATCCCGTCTTTGCTACTGTTGAAAGCGTGGTCAACACGCTCAACTTCACGGTTGTCGATGGGGAGATGGAAGATCTCGAAGCCAGATTTTCGGCGCTCTATCCCAGCGAATCTGTTCCCACAGAGGAGGAGGTGAGAGAGCACCTCATCGGAGAGTCTGGGGTTCCCCACGAGATCGGTATTGATGGAACTCGCGTGCATGCAACGGCCACGTTTGAAGAGCAACCGACCCAGTAAGAGGCGAGTTTGAACGATGTTTGCTGTCTGTGCATGCCTCTGTTATCCGCTTATTGATACATCAGTCGAATAGGATTACGACCAACACAAGCTCGTCTATTTTGTGAAGTGTGCCCTGATCACACGCGGTCGTTGCGTGTGAGTAGATAATCACTCAGACTGATCTGGAGGGGTAACTCTCGATCCGAAGGAGGCACTCTTCATACTCGGTGAAACCACCAGACGAGAACCGAATATGAAGATATCCAAACCGAGTATGAAGCTGAGCGATCACTCACAGAGTGAGTACATCTGGGCCCGATACACCGGTTCGATATCCTCGTAGTATGCGTGCAGGTACGCGTTCATTCCACGGTCACCACAGTACGCACCTGTCCGGTCGCCTCGCATATACTTCACCAGCTGCCGATTGACGTCCTGTTCGACGCGCCAGTACGTCGTGAACCGATGTCGACCGAAGTGGCTTGTCACGGCCCGGTGGTCGTCCGTCTCGGCGTACTCCGGATGGAATGCATCCTTCCAGACGTTGTTGATACCTTTGGTTCCCGTCTTTGTGTGGCTCTTCTTCGAGAGGACGAGCCAGGGCTCGCCGTTGTCTGGACGGCAGAAGAGATAGCGATCGAGGACCTCCCGAAGGTCTGTATCGAGTGGGAGCACTCGTGGTCTGCGCGATTTGTTGCCCTCACGTTCCTGCCCCGGCGGGATGTACACCGCGTTCTCGTACTCTTCCAGACGAGGATGCGTTCCGAGTTCCGAGTAGTACTGGGCGACGTCCACGTCGTCCATCCGGACGTCTTCGAGTGTGATGTTCGCGAGTTCGCCAGCTCGAAGGCCGAGTTTTAGCTGGAGGAGAATGATCACCCGCGCTCTGAGGTCGGTCACCGAGGCGATCATCTCTCTGAGCTCGTCGACGGCGATTCGCCGGTGTTCCTTTTGCTTCTGGACGGTCAGGGGTACTCGTTCCCTGGCAAGCGCGATTGGGTTGTAGTCGGTGGGATGTGGAAAGGCAGGATCGCGTTGCCAGAACGTATAGATCTGGTTGAGTTTTCGGAGCTTCTCCTTGGCTGTTCGTGGGACGTTTCCTTTACCCCCGTCGGCCTCATCGTCGAGTTGCCAGTCAATGTACGCCTCGACGTGTTCGGCGTTCGGACAGGCTGGATGGCGCCCGCGCTTGGTCATGAAGCCCTCCCACTCGTCGATGATCATCTCGAAGTGACGCCGCGTCGACGGCGCGAGATCTCGGGCGTCGAGGACGTCCGTGAGGAACAACTCGAACGGATCGACATCGAGCGCGTTGAACACTGATTGGGCGTCGGCGAGCGGATCGATCGGCTGGTCGAACGCGTCCGCGAGTTGGTGGCGCTGTCGATCGCTCTCTGTCTGATCGGTCATTCTACCCCCTGAGTCTGGCTATTGCGACCCTGCTTCCACCGGCCGATCTTTTCGTCCCAGATGCGCCCAGCGGCGTCGCCCTCGACGACGGCCATCAGAACCGGGTGGTAGACGTGCGGGTGATCGGGATGCCAGAGAAGCCAGTCATAGAAGCGCCTGATGCGCAGCCAGTAGTCGTGCGATCGTCGCGTCGATTTCGACGACAGGAGATCGTGACACCACGCCTCGACATCGTCTGGCGTCGCTAGCGCGTGATGGGTCGGTCGATCCGCCATGAAGGTCGTCCAGTCCGAGCCGACGCGATCGACTTCCGTTCGATATCTGTCGGTGTCGTTCTGTTCGTACTCGTGTTCGGTGCAAAACTCCGCCCAGACGTCTCGACCCTCGTAGGTCGATGCGTATCGTTCCAGACGGTGCTTGGGTGGGACGTCGTTGTATCGCTTGAAGACGCCCATCCGGTCTCTCGGATCGGTAGATTTCGTTCGAGTCATCGTAGTATGGCTACGTGAGTGCAGCCGGCGCCCGTCGTCGGCTGCAAAAAACGAGGCGTAACTCTGAGCTCGAGGAGACTCTAGAGTATCACCTCACTCCTCGCGATCGGATAGCCGCTTAGACAGTCGATCCAGTTTCTCCTGTGTGGACTCACGGCGGTCTCGTGTCGTCTCTGGTCGGTACTCCATCGAAACGATCTCTCCGTCTTCGAGCGTCACTGAAAGCACGCCACCGTCCGTTCGAGCGGGCTCGGGCAATCGATCGGCAGCGACATCCAGTTGTTCGATCACCTGGCCGTCTTCCTCGAGCAGGATCACGGCGATCTCCCCGTCCTCGATCCGGTCGACGACGCCGGTGTAAGTGCCGTCCATTGTCACCCTAGAGCAGGGGCGACAGCCCCATCAATCCCACTGGCCACATCCCCTGCGACAAGCGGGCTAGGTGGCAGTCTGCTCGTCGTTTCGTCGGCGTCAGGTGTTTCCTCGAGGATATCCTCGGGAGCCGTCGAGAACGACTCCTCTGTCTCTACAGCGGTCGCCGTCCCGTCCGTTCGGACCACGATATCGCCGTGGACGCCCGTCCAGTACGTTTCGATGTCCCGTTCCACAAAGCGCTCGAGCACGACGTCGTTCGGGTGGCCGTACTGGGAGTCATACGCACTCGAGATGATGGCCGTTTCGGGAGCCATTGTGTCCAGCAAGGCTTCGCTTGAGGAGGTCGATGAGCCGTGATGGCCGACTTTGTACACGCCGCCCTCGAGATCGCTGCCCAACTCCTCGACGAGTTGCTGCTCGACGTCGGTGTCGATATCGCCGGTCGTCACGTACTCGAAGTCGCCGAACTCGAACGCGAGCACGATACTGTTCTCGTTGACGTCGCTCCCTGTCTCTGCGGGTGGGTGCAATACCTGCGTGGAGACGTCGCCCTCGATCGGCAGTTCGTCCCCGCGTTCGACGAGGAGGAGTTCGACATCGTGCTCGTCGACGGCGTCGAGATAGTTGTTGTACGTCGCGGAATCCGATGGCACGCCCGAATCGTACGCCGCTCCAATGCCCTCACCAGTCCTCTCGAAGTGCTCGATCACAGCGGCGTGGCCGCCGATGTGGTCGGCGTCGGCATGTGTCGCGACTAGGTGGTCGATCCGGTCGATCCCCTGCGCTTCGAGGTAGTCGATCACCGCACTGCCGTCCTGGCGCCAATCGCCGCTGTCGATCAGTACCGTTTCGTTGGCCGGCGTGATGATGAGTGTCGAGTCACCCTGCCCGACATCGATATGGTGAATCTCGAGTTCGCCGTCAACAGTGCTCTGTGTGTCTCCATCGGTCTCGTTGTCGGTCTCGTCATCGGTGTCGGCGGTCTCATCGCCTGTACCGCCGTCCGACTCGGTACCCTCCATGTCGCCGTAGCCATGCTCCATCACGACCTGGCCCTCGGCGTCGACGAGTCGAACCACGTCGCCGTCACCTCGCCAGATGTTCACGTTGTATCCCCAGTATAGCTCGGTCTCCGTTGTTTCACCTTCGCCCGTCGTTACTCGTACTGTTTCCACGGGTTCGAGGACGAACTCGCTTGGGAACGAAAACGGCGAGAGCCCGCCATCGACTTGGCCGCCCTCTCGATCGCGGAGCTCGAAGTCGGAGAGGTCGACGGGCTTGTCGGCAGTGTTCTCGAGGACGACGTATTCGTCCTCGGGCGAGACGTCCGCGACAGTCAGGTCGACGACTTCGACGGCGTCTCCTACGGCCTACGGGTCGTCGATCGCGTCTTCGGTCTCTCCAGTGGCGCCCGTACACCCCGCAAGACCGACGAGAAGTACCACGATGACAACGAGGATCGTCCGCTTCATAATCGGTGTATTCGGGGCCAGCGTTTGAGTGTTCCGTCCGAGACGGTAGTAGGTGTACAGCTAAACCTTCAGCATGGTCTCTTCGGGAATGGCTGTCTCGAATGCATTAGTCAGAGACAATGGACTGGGAGTATTGTCAAACAGAACTGCCTATTGGCCGCCAGGTAACTTGCCAAGTTACGTAGTTATTTAGATAGTCCTGTTGACTGCACAGCGCGTATCTTGCGTAGACGAAAGGCCAGATTGAGGTCGTCAAATAGGTCATTGGCAGGAAGATAGGTGCCGGTGAGGTCTCTAATCTATCAGGAAGCGATAAAAAGCCTGGCTACGCGTGAAGTTCGCATTCACCCCGAAACAATCACTAAGTGATTCGAAGTTGTATGTTAACTCCCCGCAAGTGGATGGGGGTACGAGGACCCAGAATAGCCGTCGAAGGTCCGGACAGTCGCCACTCCGAAAGAGAGGGTGGGGAACAACAGCGAAGACAACCACAAACCCGAAAATACTGAAAATGACACAGAAGAACAATCGAGTCGGCAGGAAAGATCGATATGCCCTTCGGCGCCGCCGACTCCTCGGCGTGGCGGGCGGCGGTCTGGCTGCCTCGATCGTCGGCTGCACCAGCAACGGCGATGATGACGCATCGGGCGACGATATCGACGAGAGTGAGGACACAGAGGACAGCCAAGACGAGGACGGGACTGAAGAAGGCAATGGAGAGGACAGCTCAGACGAGGACACCACTGAAGAAGGCAACGGAGAGGACAGCCAAGACGAGGACGGGACTGAAGAAGGCAATGGAGAGGATAGCGAAGAGGATAGCGAGGAGGAGAACGATGAGGAAGATGTCGAGCCGGCGTCGTTTGAGATCGTCGAGGTCAACCACCCCGAAGAGGTCGAAGTCGGCGAGACGCACACGTTCTCGTTCACGGTAGAGAACACGGGGGGTGAGGACGGAACGTTCGAGGAGCTTCTAGAAATCAGCGTCGGAGGGACTGACGAGTGGGAGAGCCTCGGACAGGTTCAACTCGACATCCCAGCAGGCGAGACGGCGACGTGGGAGTCGAACTCTACTGACTTCGACAATCCGGCGGTAGTGCAGTTCCGACTCGGCGAGACTGAGTGGAGTTACGAGGTTACCATTACCGCACCCGACACGCAGTCCTTCTCCGGGAGCGGTGAAGAGGTTCGGCGCGACATCTCGATCGAGGGGGGTCTGACGGTCGTGCAAGCGAGTCACTCTGGCGAGTCCAACTTTCAGGTTTCCCTCGTAAACGACAGCGAGTTCGACGACAACTTCATCAACGTAATCGGCGACTTCGACGGTGCGCAGGCCGACCTCATCGAAGGTGGCGAGTACATCCTCGATGTCAACGCCGACGGCAGCTGGGAGATTGACATCAGGCAGCCGCGCTCGGGACAGGGCGACTCGTTGCCCGTCTCGTTCAGTGGGAGCGGTCCGGATGTCGTCGGCCCGGTGCAGTTCTCCGGCACAGGCGTCGCAACCGGCGAGCACGACGGAGAGAGCAACTTTCAGGTACAGATCTACCCGATGACGGGGTCTTTCGGCGAGTTGGTGTTTAATGAGATTGGCTCGTTTAGCGGCGAGACGGCGTTCTCGTTCAACAACGTGGGGTGGATCGATGTTAATGCCGACGGAAGCTGGTCGGTCGAGTTCGAGTAAGAAGCAATTGTAGTGAGCAGTAGTTTCGCCATATTGGGTGTCTGAAGAAGGGAATTTGAACAGAACCAGAAATCAAGCTGCGAACCACCGATGATCGGTCGCCGCTAATCGTGGCAGGGAACCTATCTCTCTACACGTCAATCTGTCAGGGAAAGGATCATCATCTGTCCGGAATACCGTTTTTGTATGACTACGAATCGACTGCGCAGTATCGTGCCAATGTTTGGCGGTGCAACACGGTACGTTACAACACTGAATGCGATTCTTCAGTTTGTCGAGGCACATCATCCGACGTCGGATGAGCTCGTCGGATGGCATCGTGGAACGTTTTCGAACGTGTCCAGTCGGCAGTCGATCATGCGGCGGGTCAGCTATCTCCAACAGGTCGGCTTCTTGCACCAGGTGAGTGAACAGTGGGTACTGGGAGATGCTGGTCAGGAATACATGCCACAGGGAGAGATAGCGACACTGCTTCGCATAATGTGTGATCGGAACGTTGGGCTACGGAGTCTCCTGTATGCGTTGTCTGCTGGACCAATGACACTGGAGAGGGTAAGTGAACAACAGTTGGACACACATCCTGAGTTAGGGTGGAGTCGTGGAGAGACCGACATGGCGAGACAGCGAGTAAACTGGTTGCGGAGTATGGATCTCGTCGAGGAGCGCTCGGACATGTTCGCGTTGACGGACGAGGGTCGATCGTTCGTGGAGAGTGCAGTTGCGGAATGGAGTGATTCGGACTGGAAACCGTCGATGATCGACAACGAACTGAATGCTGGGACGTACACGACGACAATTCACGCCCGTGCGGTTGATCCTGAGTTCCGTGCGACAGTGATTTCTCGGTATGACCGAACATGCCCGGTCTCAGGTGTTGACCACCCAGGGCTGCTGGACGTCGCGCACGTGTTAGCGTGGAGTGAGTACCCAGATCACCGGGCGGATCTAACGAACGTCTTACCGCTGAGTAAGACACATCACGCAGCGTTCGACCGTGGACTGTTCACGATCGACAGCGACTATCGGTTGCGTGTGAACCCGTCCTTCGAAACGGAAAGCGACCTCCTGCAGCGAACGATTATTCAGCAGGCTGGTGAACGAGTCGCACTTCCCGAGAAGAGTCTGAGCCCCGGATATCTCGCGGAGCATAACGCGGGACTTGCGTGGGTGTAGATCTACTTTTGATCTGGAACGTGAGAGCCGTGGTACTCTCGTTCGATTAGTTTCATCATCTGACCTTGGAAACGTCTGCTAGATCGAGGCTCTCGAGATAACACAAGCCGCTGGTCGTCGTTTCTTCACACTTGTGATCAATTCACGTCCAGAGCTTCAATACGGGGTTCAAACTCTTGCTGAAAGGTGTCCATAGTATTGACGCCCCATTTGATCAGTCGTGCTCGCTGGCTCGCTTCCAGTTCGGTTATTTTGCCTTCAACTGGTTCCGGCCACTTGATGCGGGAGGCACGTTTGTCTGGAAGGCGTTGCCAGACTAGTTCGGTATCAAGACTCGACTCAATCTCGGTACGCTGCTCGTTGAGAGCCTCGAAGATGTTCAGATTTCGATCAGCGTCGGAAGTCTGAATATATAACTCGACAGCGAATTCCGGCCCTTGGTGGAACACCCATCCAAAGCTGACGCCAGAAATACCAGCACTGAACGTGAGGTAATTCCGGGGTCCAGGTGTCAATTCAGACCAGTGTGGCCTTCTCTCGGCGTACGCCTCAACTAGTTCGGAGAAAAATTCACGATAGCTCCGTTCCGTGTCCGAAAGCGAATTATTGGTGAGTTCTCGCTCCCAGTCATTGGGCTCAACCACGACCTCAAACTCGAACCCACGTGCATCCGTATCCTCAATGCTCAACACCCGTGGTTTGATTGCGAAGAATTTGACGTCTTTGGGCCCGCTTTCATTGAGCCATTCAAGCACGCTCCGATGTTCCGGCCTGAACTCCTCGGCTAGCCATATAGTGAATCCAGCGTTCTTTCCGGAAGAATACGTTAACAGTTTTCCCAGATGGTCGTGATCCGTCTTTCCGTATTGATTCTCGATTACGAGAGTTTCGCCGGTGTTCATTTCCCGAGCGACAATATCTGAAGAAAAGTCACCGATGGATTCCTCAGTGTGCGCATCCTCGATTTCAATCCCCAGTTCTGATCCGAGGAGCTCGATGTTCTTTGCAAGCCACTGTGTGAAATCGTACTCTTCGTTTGCCCACACGGTTCGTAGATTATGTTCCTGTATCTGTGCTATATCATCGTCCATACGCTGAAACTTCTACAAGAAGTAACATTAAGCACGGTGATCTTCTAAAGATCCGTTCTGTTGAAACGCTCAACGAGTGATGGTTTTAGCAACAGCGACGACGTCGGTAGTCACTCCCCTGCCTTCGTCGAGACGATCTCCCTCGATCCGCATTCCGGGCACTGATCGTCGGTGGCATTGAACCGCGCGTTACAGGACTGACACTGAAAGTCTGCGTTGTCGTCGGCTGCTTCCTTCGCGGTCTGTCTGAATTGCTCGACCTGTCGCCCGACACTTTCGAAGAATCCCATCGGTTCGTTCCCACTAGCTGGTCGAACGGGATAAGCGTTCATCGGGTGTCGCATGCTGGACGTCGATGAAGATCGAATCATAGCCGGTCTAAGGCATCATGCGGCGTCGAAACGGCATCTAGACGGCAGTGCGATAGTCACGTGGTGTTCATAATCGGCATTCTGCACCGCAAGAGCGGTGCTGAAAGGGGTTTGTAAGGGTGAACTAGGACGGATGTCGTGACGAAGTCGTGGTAACGCGGTAGCGTCGATTGTGGAGTAGAGCGCGTTTCGCGCCTGTTCTCGGGGGGTTGAACACACGTGGAACTGTGAGACGCGACGTCGACGACGTGAGCTACCCCCTAAACCGCAAGCAGGGAACCGATTATGACGCTATTGCCCGCTCTGTATCGACGTCGCTAATTGCACAGTGGTGAGCCCATTCGAGCGATAGCCGCCCGCTGCAGGCGTTTCTCCGTCGCTCCCCGAATGGGGATTGGGGTTCGGCGCCCCGTCCTAGTTGGCTTGCTCTTACAGATTCAAATGTAATTAGCGGTCTAGTGAAACAGATATGATCAACATGGAACGCATCATAATCGGTCTAAAGCGACTATTAGTGGTTTTAAACTCATGAATCCGATTATGAAGATCTAGTAGAACCGTCATCGCAGACCAGTATTGCCCATCTTCAATTAGAGACCTCTACACTTGGATCTCGGCACCGATGGGCGCGTAGCTCGTACTCGTTGCGGGTGCGGTGATAGCTGTCGGTTTGGTGGGATCGCGCTCGCCGACGTACAGGTCGGCGCCATGCCAGACGTTGGCGTCGGGGAGGCCAACTATGGACGAGGTCGTCACCTGTGCGCTCGATCCAGCCGTCGTTGAGGCTGCGTCGGGCGTGCCGAACAATCACTCGTGGAGCGATCGTGAAGCTGCCGCTGCAGTCGTCGAGAATTGACCCGATCCACGTCTCGAAACTCTCCGGACATCGGAACTCGAGCATTCGGTCGTCCACGATATCGCCTACGATGAGGCTAGGGCCGCGACGTGGGCGGACGAGAACTGTCCAGGCGGCCCGGATCGGCAGTTCGGCGAGTGCGAGGCGCTCGGGGGTGTCGTCGTTCAGGAGCGCGCCGGCGAGACCCACGTGCTTGGAGTCGCTATGGGAATCCAAACGACCACCGATCGGACACAGCGACGGACGAGCGTTCGCGTGACAGGACGAGGGTGAACTACCGTACAGACGAACACTGGGGTGCGGGCGATCAACGGGCCTACCGAGCAAGGAACCGAGGCAATCTTGGAGCTGTAGAGGCCGCTGACGAGGCGCTTGCGGTTTTGAGAGCGAGTCGTCCGCGTCGAACTGAGTGTCCGACAGTCCGTCGGCTAACAGGACTGCTGACGTCGAGGTCGAAACGACGGCCCTGCGGACTCCGATTCACTGCCGTATTCAGAGAAGCAAGCGAAACAGAGCTACTGCCCCGACGCCGACACAGAGAGTGAGCAGTATATTTTCGGTCTTCCACATTACCAGCACTGTCACACCCGCACCAGCCCACTCAGCAGGGCCTTCGGAGACGAGTTCCGGGCCCAAAATCGCGATCACAATCGCCCCCGGTAGAACTGAGAGTCCAGCCTTGAGACGGTCGCTGACCTCGATCTTGCTCAGAAGCCATAGCCCCCCGACCTTCGCAATGATCGTCGCGAGCGCCATTGCGACGATCACGGCGACAACGACGGGATCGAGCGACAACATGCCGTCACTCATCGTACTGGAGCACCTCGACGATACCCGCGGATACGCCTCCGACGAGAATATACCACTGTCCATCGATTAGTTCCGCGGCGAGCACTGCAGTGGCGAGTGCAACACCCCACGGGACGGATGATGAGGTATCTTCCCATAGCTCGACTGCAAGCGCCAGAAAGACAACGACGAGTGTCAATCGCCTCGGGGTCAAGCCCCGAGGCTTGTCAGTGGACTCCTGCTCTAACCGAGTAATTCGGTAGGTCGAAAGTGACCGTTCGCATTCAACGTCCCTGACTTGAGGGCCAATTGACTTGTGGCCCGTTCAGCACCAGACTTGAGCCAGTGCTGAACAAGACGCCACCCGACGTTTCGAGCGGCGTTGTAATCGCTATGCAGTTGCTTTCCACACTTCAGACACTCAAACTCGTCACCATCACGGTTGTCCTCATGCGTGAACCCACACTCACCGTGGCTACACCGTTGGCTGGTGTACGCAGGAGCCACGTCATCCACCTCAATACCGTATTCTTCAGCTTTGTATTCGACGTGGCGCTGAAGTTCACGGAATGCCCACTGCTGGAACTTGCTGGCGTTCGAGATACGCTCTCGGATATGTTCCAAGTTCTCGAACGCAATCGCCGTACAATCGTTCTCAACGGCTTCGCGGACGAGTGCTTTTGACACACGGTGTAAGTAGTCAGCGCTCCATCGAGCGAACCGACTGCCGATACTCTTGATGGTGAGATGTGCGGAGCGGGTGCCGGTCTGTTGCAGGTTGCCACGACGACGTTCGTACTCGTCTCGCTTGTGAGTGAGGTAGTCTGCATTGCCAAGGAACGCTCCCGTACTCGTGACGGCCAAGTATCCATCCACGTTCAAATCAACACCGAGAACCACTCCGTTCTCGGATTCTTCGTCGCTAGAATCGGGTTCAACGTCTTTCTTCACGGCGACGTGGAGGTAGTACGTGCCATCGCGCTTATGGAGCGTTGCTTCGCTTTTCTCCCACTCGTCCGTCCAGTAGTCCTCGAACGGCGTTCCATCCTCACTGATGGGTGTGACGTATTCAGCGGTCACTCGTTCGTCGGTTGTGGCGAGTGATACGTGGCCATCGTTGTAGGTGATAGTGCGACCGTTGTACGCGATGACCGTGCCTTTGAACTCGGGCTTGCTGGCTTTTTCACCGTCTTCGATAATGCGGTCTTTGCAGTTTCCGAGCGCTGTTGCCGCGAGGTTGCGTGCTGATTGAACGAGACTGGATTGGAGGGAGAGTTTGTCACGGACAGCAGAGTACGTCTCTTTGTGGAGCGTGTTCTTTGCGTCCGTGATTTGGTAGGGGTTGTCGTTCCATCCGTGGTCAGCGACGTGTTGGGCCGCTTGTCGGAATTGCTCGAACGTCTCATCAAGGACTTCGTAGTCCTCGTTAGAAACGTCGAGTTTGATTTGGATGTTCCGAACAACCACTATGCTTCATAGTAAGCATATAGATACTTAAAACTATATATTATAGTGCGGGAGTTGGCCTTGCCATTGAACATAGGTTGCGTCATCAAGTGTCGGCTTCCTCCCCGACCTCAAGGGTCGGGGTATCCGCCTTGACAACCGATGAAATCGATCCCCCAGGCGGCCGGATCGCCGATCGTTCCACCTGCGAGGGACCCGAGAATCGTCGAGCTAACCCACGCCGACCAGATCGCGAGCCCACTTCCCAAGAGAAACCCCCCGCGACCGTTGCCTGTCTTGAGCTCTCGGAGTGTCAGCGCCCAGCTCTCGTCGGTCATGAAAAACAGGCTCCCGTAGGTTCGTCCCACCGAGAGATGCCGGAACCAGGGGTGTAAGGCGGCACCCATCAACGAGTACCGGAGATTGACCAGAAAGGTCGCGAGAACGACTGTCGCAACCGGAACAGGGTTTGCCCAGAGCTCGACGGCGACGATCTGTGATGCACCGGCTAGCACAGTTGCACTCATCAGAGTCGCTTCGAGAAGACTCAGACCGGCCTGATCGGCCAACAGTCCGAACGCGATCCCGTATCCCGCGACGCCCAGCGCAACTGGGAGTGTGATCAGGAATCCGGTACGGATACCCTGATAACCAAACGTAACGTTCGCTCCTGAGGGGATTTCATCCCCTGTCGTGTCCGAGATACGTTCTTCAGGATGATCTACCTCTTCCATCGTCTTCGTATGTGTACTCTACAACCGAGACGTAAGTCCACTCCGAACCAAGGGGCCGCTGTCTGCTAGTCGCTATCGGCGACCGCTGTTCTCGCGACTGTTGTACCGCAACCGCTGCTCGCAGTGGATTGATAGGCCGTCCTACGTAAGGACACCTATGACTGCGTCCTACGGCCCCGGCTTTCGCTCGCTGACGACGGAACTCCACGATCACCGGCCGACGGTCGAGGGGTCGATTCCGGAGTGGCTCTCCGGGACGCTCGTCCGGAACGGCCCCGGTCGCTTCGAGGCCGGCGAGCGCCGCGTCAACCACTGGTTCGACGGACTGGCGATGTTGCGCCGCTACGCGTTCGACGACGGTGAGCTTAGCTACTCGAACCGGTTTCTCCGGACTGAAGCGTACGCCGACGCGATGGACGGCCGGCTTACGGGCCAGTTCGGGACGGACACGCGGGGCTGGCGGCGCATCCTCGATACGGTCCGCTCGCTCGGCCTGCCGGAACCGACCGACAACACGAACGTCCACGTGGTGCGGGTCGACGGCGAGTACGTCGCGCTGACCGAAGCACCGCGGCGGGTCGCGTTCGATCCCGAGACGCTGGAGACGCTCGGCGGGTTCCGGTTCGAGGACGACCTGCCAGAGCATCTCACCGCGGCCCACCTGGTCGATGATCCGCATCGTGACGAACTGATCGGGTTCACGACGCAGTTCGGCCGAACGCCACAGTACCACGTGTATCGCGTTCCGGACGGGACGCGGAGTCGGGAGCGGATCGCCTCGCTCGATGCGAACGGCCCGGCCTACATCCACGACTGCAGCGTCACCGAGGACCACGTCATCCTCGTCGAGTCGCCGCTCGTGCTCTCCGCTCTGCGGGCGCTCAATCCGTTCTCACAGGGCGTGACCGATATGCTGGACTGGCAGCCTGATCGGCCGACGCGCGTGCTCGTCGTCGACCGGGAGAACGGCGACCTCGTGGCCGAACCGACCCTCGACGCCGCCTTCACCTTCCACCACATCAACGCCTACGTCGAGGACGGGAGCGTCGTGCTGGATCTCGTCGAGTTCCCCGACGGCGATATCGTCGACGCGATGGCGATGGACGAACTCGACGGTGTCGGCTTTCCGGAAGTCCCCGATGGGCGACTGGTCCGGTACCGGATCGATCCCGAGCGAAACAGTGTCGACCGCTCGTCGCTTTACGACGGCGGGATGGAACTGCCGCGGGTCGTCCGCTCGAAGACCGGTCGAAAGCACCGCTACGCCTACGGGCAGGCGACGGATCGGGACGGCGCGAACGGCCTGGTAAAAGTCGACTGCGAGACGGGCACTGCTCGGGAGTGGTGGGAGCGATCGGTGTTCGTCGAGGAGCCACTGCCTATACAGCGTCCCGACGCCGACAGCGAGGACGACGGCGTCGTGCTGGCGACGGCGCTCGACATCGAGCGCGAGCAGACGATGCTCATGGTGTTCGACGCGGCGACGCTCACCGTGGAGGCGCGGGCGTTCCTCCCTCACCCGGAGCCCTTTGGCTTCCACGGTCGGTTCTTCCCCGACACGTAGCGTCAGTGATCAGCATCTCCGTTTGCTGATCGTGTTCGTGGAGCGGCAGGACGAACCCGTACTCGGGAGCAGGGTCGTAGTACGCTACCACAGAGAAGCCCTCACCGCACAGTTCGGGCGGACGCGGGGAGTGCGGCGAGTCTCGGAAATGTTCGATGGGGGATTGGTGCGCTCAGCCCGACAGCGCGATCAGGGTATCCGCTGTCACCGGGTTCTCTGGGAGGTTCTCGGTAACGGCCAGTCGATAGACTGCACGGCCCGCCGCCTCGACGGAGAACGGCCGATCCTCGCCGAGACGGCGTGCGATCGGTTCGAAGCTGCCGACCGCCGTGAGCAGCCAGTTTGCGATGGTGGGGAAGTGTGGCTGGTCCGGCCCGTAGACCGGCCCGAAGCGCGGGACGACGACATCTAGCTCCAGATCGGCGATCGCGTCTTCGGCCCGTCGGCGGGCGGTCATGTATGCATCTCGAACCAGCGGCGGCTTCGTCGAGGAGGAGATGTAGACGAACCGCTCGACGCCAGCGCGTTCGGCCTCTAGCGCGACGAGTATCGCCGAGTCACCGTTGATCCGCTCGAACGTGATCCCGTCGTCCGGCGCGTCCGAGATGGTGCCGATAGAGTGGACGACGCAGTCGACGCCCGATAGCGCCGAGCGCCACTCGTGCGGACTGAATACGTCCGCAGCGATCCACTCGACGTGCTTGGTCCACGAGCCCGTTTCGTCGGCCGGTGGCGGGCCGCTTCGGGCGACGCTCGTCACGTCGTGGCCGCCCCGAACAGCAGCAGCGCAAACCCGCCGGCCGATAAAGCCGTTCCCACCGGTGACAAACAGGTGCATACGCAAAATCCGGGTTCGCCGCGGAAAACAGCGTCGCCGGGCTCAGGCCTCGGCCGCGGGATGGTGGGTGTACTCACTGGCGTCTTCCTCGGGATCGAGACGAACCGTCTTGATCTGCTCGACACGGGCAACGGACTGTTGGCCGTCTATGTCGTCGCCGACAAATCTGGGCAGGGCACCGTCCGTCTCGACGTCCTCCCGAGCGACTGCCAGCATCGCATCGAACGCCTTCCGGATCGCTACGCAGGTCCGGTAGCCGTCCTCCCCGGTGACGAGAAGGTGCGTCGATCGGTCGTCGGCCTCGACACGTGACAGGAGTGACTCGATCGGAACGCCACGCCAACGGCCTTCCTCGTACTCGCCGGTGGCACAGGTAACTGCGTACTGCTTCGTCCGCAGATCGAACTCCTGGAGATACGACGGGTTCGACGGCAGGACGAGTTGGCGGGTGCTAGTCACCAGCACACGCTTCGTCTCGTCGTCGGCAGCTGCAGCCACTGTGATTCCAATCAATGGGAAGTGGTAGTTAAATCGCTATGAAAGTAGGCTGAGAGAAACCGCCGATACTGACGAGATCTGTTCGTTCTTGACGGTGTGCTCACTGATCGCGCAGTTCCGAAAACCGCTCAGTCACGTCGATCATCGGTTCGGGATAGTCTACACCGAGCACGACGTCGTATGTGGACTCGTCATCAGCGTTCATCTGCCACGGGCGATGGGCATACTCGGGGGGTAGCGGGTCGAGTTCCGGCAGCCACGTCTGCACGTACTCGGCATCGGCGTCGTACCGCTCCGCCTGTGCGAGGACGTCGAAGAAGCCGTCTCGCGAGTCGTTGCCGACGCCGGCCTGATACGCCCAGTTTCCCCAGTTCGAGGCGACGTCGTAGTCGATCAGTTGCTCCTCGAAGTAGGCCGCCCCCCAGCGCCAGTCGATGCCCAGCGCGTCCGCGAGAAACGAAGCGACGTTCTGCCGGCCGCGGTTCGACATGTACCCCGTCCGGTTCAGTTCGCGCATGTTCGCGTCGACGAACGGAACTCCCGTCTCGCCGGCGGCCCACTGCCGGAAGGCCTGACGGTCCTGCTTCCAGTCCGTTTCGACGTCGCGAACGCCGGACTGGGTGAAAAACTCACCGCCGTGTTTGAGAAACTGGAACTGGAAGAAGTCCCGCCAGAGCAACTCGAAGACCAGCCAGTAGGTGTCCTCGTTCGAGACGCGCTCGTCCTCGTACTGTTTCACCTCCCTGTGGATCCAGCGCGGCGAGAGACAGCCAGCGGCGAGCCACGGCGAGAACTTCGAGGAGTACTCCGATCCGAGCAGACCGTTTCGCGTCGATTTGTACTCCCGGAGTCGATCCTCCTCCCAGAGATAGCTGTTCACCCGCGCTTTCCCGGCCGTTTCGCCACCCTCGAAGGGGAGGACTGCCCGGTCGTCGGTCGGTGGCTCGTCGACCCCCAGCGCCGAGAGCGTCGGTATCTCTCCGGCGTCGATATCGGGCGTCGGGACGTTCTCCGGGGCCGGAACCGGCTCTCGGACTGGCGTGGTCTCCTCGACGTCCTTGCGCCACGGCGTGAACGTATCGTCGATCCGATCGTACGGTGTCGGCAGGTCGTTGATATGGTAGAGGGTATGCGTGAGCCGGCGATGAAACGGAATATCGTCGCCGAGTGCATCGCGTACCGCGTGCTCGCGGCTGATCTCTTCGGTTGCCGGCTTGGTCTGTGCGAAAACGGCGTCGGCGTCGACCGCGTCGGCAATCGACGGCACGACGTCCTCGACGGGGCCGTCGCGGACGAACAGTTCTCCCCCGCGCTCCCGTAACGATTCGCGCAGGTCGGCAACGCTCTCGCGGCGAAATCGGGCCCTGTGTGCGCCTCGTTTCTCGGTGTCGTATCTCGTCTCTCCGCGACGGCGTGGGTCGAACACGTAGACCGGAACGACGCGCTCGGCCTCGCTCACGGCGTCGGCGAGGGTAGGGTTGTCCTCGACACGCAGGTCGTCACGGTACCAGACGACGGCGGTCTCCATACCCCCCTTTTCGACCCCAGCGGTAAATATCGACTGCCGGGGAGGTTCGGCCAGTCAGCTCCGGGTTGCGAAGACGTACTCGCTGGAACTGCCAAGCGGGTCGTCGACCGTCGCGGTTCGGAGGTCCTCGAACCCGGCGCTCCGGAGTTGGTCGAGCGTCCGGTCTTTGCCGGGCGCTGAAAAGAACATCGACCCGCCCATCCAGCCGCGTCGCACCGTCTCGAAGCGCCCGCCAGGCAGGGTCATCAGCAGCGTTCCGCCCGAGTCGAGCACGCGATAGAACTCGTCGTACACCGCGGGCTGTGCCGTTCGCGGGACGTGAAAGACGGCATGGTAGGCGGTTATCGCGTCCACTGAGCCATCAGCCAGTGGGAGTGACTCCATGTCGCCCTGTACCAGTCGCCCCCCGGCGACTCTGTCGGCCGCCAGTAAGAGCCCCTCACGAGAGATATCGAGGCCGATAGCGTCCGGCGGAAGGTTGGCGAGCGTCCGCTCGCCGTCGCCACAGCCGACGTCCAGCACGAGCGGATCGGGCGGACAGGCATCGAGCAAGTCGTCGATCAGATCGGCGTCGGAACCAGCCGGATCGCGCCGGTTCGCGTACGTCTCGGCGATCTCGTCCCACGACTGTCGGATCGCGTTACGGTCCATACTCCATGTTAGAGCCTGTCCCCCATGATCCTTCGGCTGAGCGAACCGTTTTGTGAGACGGCCACTAACAGAGACCATGCGCGCAGCCATCTACCGCGGCCCCGGCGAAATCACGGTCGAAGAGGTACCGGACGTCGAACTCGACTCGCCGAACGACGCCGTCGTTCGGGTGACACACACCGCGGTCTGTGGCTCCGATCTCTGGTTCTATCGCGGCGAGAGCGACCGCGAGAACGGCTCCCGCGTGGGCCACGAGCCGATGGGAATCGTCGAGGACGTCGGCGAGGACGTCACTTCGGTCGATGTAGGGGACCGCGTGTTCGCCCCCTTTGTGATTAGCTGTGGTCGCTGCGAGTTCTGCCGGAAGGGACTCCAGACCTCCTGCACGAACGGGGACTCCTGGGGCGGCGAGAACGGCGGCTGTCAGGGCGAACAGATCCGCGTTCCCGAGGCCGATGGGACGCTCGTCCGGGTCCCCGACCGCCACGCCGACGACGAGGACACCCTCGAATCGTTGCTTCCGCTCACCGACGTGATGGGCACGGGCCACCACGCCGCGAAAAGCGCCGGCGTGGGCGAGGGCGATACCTGCGTCGTAATCGGTGACGGCGCGGTCGGCCTCTGTGGCGTCCTCGCCGCTCGCCGTCTCGGTGCCGAACGGATCATCGCGATGGGCCACCACGAGGACCGCCTCGCGCTTGCCGAGGCGTTCGGCGCGACCGAAACCATTGCGGCCCGCGGCGAGGAGGCCGTCGAACGCGCCCAGGAACTGACCTACGGCGGCGCGAACCACGTCATGGAGTGTGTGGGCGCGGCGTCGTCGATGGACACCGCAATCGAAGCCTGTCGCCCGGGCGGTACAATCGGCTACGTGGGTGTCCCCTACGGCGTCGACGACGCCGGCCTCGAGCTACAGTCGCTGTTCAGCGACAACATCACGCTTCGGGGCGGCGTCGCGCCGGTCCGGGCGTACGCTGACGAGTTGATGGCCGACGTGCTGGGTGGCACGCTGGATCCCTCGCCGATATTCACGAAAACAGTCGACCTCGACGGCGTCCCCGAGGGCTATCGCGCGATGGACGAGCGCGATGCGATCAAGGTGCTGGTCAAACCCTGACCGGCTAGAAGAACTCCCGGAGGCCGACGGTACGCGGTCGGAAGACCGTAGCGAGCGGGTTGCGAACCGATTCGTCGGCGATCCGCAGGTCGCCAAACCGCTCGGCGTCGTCGATTCCGTAGGTTCCGACCGCTAACTGGGAGAGCGTCCCGATGCCCACCGTTGCGTCGACAGCGTCAGCCGACTCGCCGATCGGTTCGACGGTCGCCCTGCCGTCTGCGACGGAGAGTCGGACCCCTCCATCGTTGTCAGCGACCAGCGGGTCCGACACCGAGAGCGTACACTCGACCTCGCCCGCTGGCCACTCGACCGTTTCGAGCGCCGTGACGTCGGTAAGCCGTACCATCGGCCCCGATTCTACATGACAGTCGACCGTCGCCGGATCGTCGACCCGGGCGAGCAGGTCCGTCCCGAGTGCGCGCTCGACGACGATCCGTTCGATCTGTGCGCCGTGACCCGCGAGAAAGTCGAGCAGGGCGCGGTAGGCCTCCTCGTCAGCGGCATCGAAGCCACTGACCGAGAGCGTCCCGGACTCGTCGTCGGCGACAGTGTAGACCAGATAGCCCTGCAGATCCCCGTCGCGTTCGTAGCCGTAGCAGTACGACTCGCCGTTCCCGTTCCAGTTCGACAGCGTTCGCTCGCGCCACCACGCCTCGGAGCGACGCAGTGACAGGGAAACGTCCCGGTTGGCTCCCTGCTCCACGCGGACGAGCGCCTGCCAGTCCTCGCCGTCGATACGACGCATCCGTCCGACGGTGTCGGTTGTCGGCAACGCCCGTGGCGGCAGTTCGTACCGGGTCACATCGTTTGCAGTCCCCCAGCCCATCCGACGGTAGAACGGCGTCGAGAACGGCCAGAGCGCGACGAGGCCGACCTCCCGCTCACGGTACTCGGCGAGTACCTGTCGACACAGTTGCTTGCCGTAGCCCTGCCCGCGGAACTCGGGGCGGGTCGCAACCGCTCCCAGGCCACCGATCGTCGTGATTTCGTCGCGAACGCGTGCCTCGGGTGTGTACAGTTTACAGCCACTGACGAGGTCGTCGCCGTCATACAGGCCGTATCGATCGAACAGCGTCGGTTCCTCGTCGTCTCCGTCGTCTCCATCGTCGAGTGGGCCGCGCTCGGGAGTGAATGCGTAGCGAAGCATCGAGCGGAACTGCGGACGATCCGTCTCCGGGAGGGGTCGAAACTCCGTCATTGCTCCCCGTTTTCGTGCGGATCGGCATGAGTGTGTATCATCTCGTCCGCCGACAGCCCCGCCGATTGTGAGGGCCGGGAAGGTTCCCGGATCCACACCGCCGTCAGTCCAGTTTCCGGTACTCGCGCGCTTCTTCGGCCCGCTCGACGACCGAGTCGAGCGTTGCCTTCTCGTTGGTCGTCTCGACGCCGGCGTTGACCGCACCCTCCAGGACGGGTGCATCGGCGATCCGCGCATCGGCGTCTGCCATCTCGATGGCTAACTCGGTGTTCATCACTGCGCTGCCGAGGTCGACGAGGACGACCACGCCGTCACCGTCGTCAGCGGTCGCGATGGCGTCCTGAATGCGACCCGCGTCGGTGCCGAGGCCGTCCTCCTCGCCCCCGGCAGGTTCGACCCGTGCGTCGCCAGCCATCTCGCCCGCGACCTCACAGATCCCCTCGGCGGCCCGGGCGCTGTGCGAGACCACGACGAGACCGATCATTCCTCCTCGCCCTCTGCGACCTCGTCGGGCATCTCTTCGGGGGCTTCCTCGGCCTCGGCGGTCGCCTCCACCTCGCCGTTAAGGACCTCCTGGGCGGTCGCCAGCAGTTCCTCCATGATGTACAGCGTCGACGTCGCACCGGGGTCCTGATGGCCCACCGAGCGCCAGCCGAGATAGGAGGCTCGGCCCTTCTTCGCCCGGATCGGCGTGGTGAACTCGACGCCCCGCTCGGCGGCGTCGACCGCCTTCGCAAGCGCCTCCAGCGGTTCCAGATCGTCCGTCTCGATCGACTTCTTGTAGGTGTGGACTGCGGGCGTCAAGGCGTCGACCATCGTCTTCGACCCGACCTCCGCGCCGCCGCGATCCTGTACTTTATCCAGATATGCCTCGGCAAAGGCGATGCTCGTTTCTGCGGTGATCCCGTCGTCGGCGAACTCCTGGCTCGCGGACATGATCGACCCGCCGTACAGCGGGCCGGACGCGCCGCCGACCTCCGAGACGAGCGTGACACCGATCGTCTTCACCAGTTCCGCGGGGTCGTCCTCGTCCATCGCCTGGACTTTCTCGTTTGCCTTTCTGAACCCCCGGGTCATGTTCGCCCCGTGGTCGGCGTCGCCGATCGCCGAGTCCAGATCGGTCAGATGGGTCTTCTCCTCGTCGAGTCGTGCGGTGACGTTTTCGAGTGCCTGTTCGACCGCCTCTCGTTGTTGCTCTGTCTCACTCATGTGAAAATACAGGTGGGGGAACAGCAAACCGTTTGCGGCGACTACTCCCTCACTGTCAGCCCTGGCGTGTCGGCGGGAGCCGACAGCAACTCTTTGAGTTCGTCGTCGACCGCACAGACGGTGATCGACGCGCCGTCCATATCCAGCGAGGTCATGTAGTCGCCGACCCACGCGTCCCAGGTTTCGAGGCCGTGGTCGTCCATCAGTTCCTGCAGGCGTTTGTTGACGACGAATAGCTCCATCAGCGGGCTGCCGCCCATCCCGTTGACGATGGTGACGACCTCCTGTCCCTCGTCGAGGTCGAGGTCATCGAGGACCCGCTCTGTGAGATGTTCGGTGATCTCGTCGGCACTCATGATATCGGTCCGCTCTGTGCCCGGTTCGCCGTGGATCCCGATGCCGAGTTCGATCTCGTCCTCGCCCAGATCGAACGTCGGTTCGCCCTTGTCGGGTGTGATGCAGGACGTCAGCGCCATTCCCATCGTCCTGACGTTATCGATGACCTTCTCGGCGACGCGTGTCACTTCGTCGAGGTCCGCACCCTCGGCGGCCTTCGCACCTGCGGCCTTGTGGACGAGAATGGTCCCCGCGACACCGCGGCGTCCGGACGTGTACAGCGAGTCCTCGACGGCGACGTCGTCGTTGACGACGACCTGGGAGACCTCGACGTCCTCCATCTCGGCCATTTCGGCGGCCGTCTCGAAGTTCATCACGTCTCCCTCGTAGTTTTTCTCCACGCAGAGCACTCCCTCGCCGCTGTCACAGGCCTGGATCATCGATTCGAGTTGGTCGGCCGTCGGTGACGTGAACACCTCACCGGCCGCCGCGCCGTCTAGCATCCCCTCGCCGAGGTACCCGGCGTGGGTCGGTTCGTGGCCGCTACCTCCCCCCGAGACGACTCCCACTTTCCCGTCGACCGGTGCGTCTTCGCGCACGAGCACTTCCGCATCGTCCAGACGCCGAAGTTCGTCGGGGTACGCCGCTACCATTCCGTCCAGCATTTCGTCGACGATGTCCTCCGGTTCGTTGATGAGTTTCTTCATGGTTCATGATTGTATTTAGCCGGATAGAATATATATGTGAGTGCTCGTTTGTGGGGCATTGACACCGTTCGTTCGACTACCCACTACTCTCGCCCGTCGTCGCCGACCAGTTCGTCTTCGAGTCCCCATTCGCTGGCCTGTCGCTCGGCCTCGGCGCGTGCCTGTCGCTTGATCGCCTCGATCCGTTCTTCGTCGTCGAGAAACGAGGCGACTGCATCCGCCTCGTCGGCCAGAGCGTCCTCGTCAGGCATCAGGCCGTGCTCTCGCGCACGGGACCGCGTCCGATCCGCCAGCCCGGAATCCCCGGCGACCCGCTCGGCCGGGACGCCCGGCCGAACGCGAAGCGACTCCGTCTCGTGGAGTTCCTCTATCTTCCCGGCAGGGAGGGAGAAGACGTCGATCTTGTACGGGCCGGGGACGGCCAGATCGGCGAGGCCGTCGACGCCACCCCGGTCCGTGCCAGTGTGGTAGACGAGCATCGGGACGCCCTCGCGAAAGGTCACGACGCCGCGACCGTCGACATCCAGCAGCAACGCGTCCTGTGGCTCGAAGACGACGTAGCCGGTGAGTGCTCCGTCGAGCACCGTCGAGAGCGCCGTTCCGGCGGCGGAGACGACTCGCGAGCGGAGCAACCGACCGCGCGGGAGTTTCATAGCCGGTCGGGGACGACGGCACTTCTGAATCGGTCGGCGACCGCCGCCGAGTCTCGCGGTTCGATCGTCAACTCGGCGGCGGCGTCGACGAACGCGGTCGCCGCCGGCGACTCCGGCGCGTACGAGAGTAAGGGCTCGCCCGCCGCCCTCGCCCGGTGTGCGGCCGAGCACTCGGGGACCGCTCCGATAACGGGGCCGTCGAAGTACCGCTCGGTCCGATCGGTGACGGTGTCCATCCGGGCGTCGTCGCGGACCTTGTTGAACAGGACGCCCGCAGCATCAGTCCCGTAGGAACTGGCGTACTCCTGTACTTTCAGCCCGTCACTCAGGGCGGGAATCGTCGGTGACAGTACGGTGATGACCCGGTCAGCGAGGACGATCGGCAGGACGGCGGTTTTCGAGCCCAGTGCGGCCGGCGAATCGAGCAAGAGGATGTCGGTGTCCGCGCCGAGCGAGGCGACCACGTCGCGGAGCCGTCCCGGTTCGGCGGCCTCGAAGTCGGTGAGGCTCGTCCCACACGGCACGACGGAGAGCCCGTGTCGCTCGTACACTGCGGCGTCGACCGACGCTTCCCGCTCTTCGATCAACAGATCGTGGAGCGTCGTCTCGACATCGGCCAACCCGGCGTGAAAGAGGAGATTTGCCATGCCGGTGTCGGCGTCGACGATAGTCACGTCGTGTTCCTCCGCGAGCGCCATCCCGAGGGCGAGCGTCGCTGTCGTCTTGCCGGTCCCTCCCTTCCCGCTCGCGACGGCAAAAGCCTCGACCATTGGGCACTTGTACCCCTTCACCAGTGAAAAATTTTGTTCATCCGTCCCGGAATATATGTCCCCTCGGAGCCGGACCGTCGTGTTCAAGTGAGCTTGCAGTAATACGTCGATAGTGGCAGTATCGTTCGATCTCTTCGGAACGCTCGTCTCGGTCGACCGACCGGAATCGCCGGCGGACGCCGTCGGATCGGCGCTCGCGAGCCGCGGCGTCGACGTCCCGGCCGACTTCCCGGCGGCCTATCGGGAGGTCCATATCGACGCCCCCGACGGGGCGGAGGTTCCGCTCCCGGCCCACGTCGCCGCCGCGCTCGCCAGTTCGGGCGTCCGTCCGGAGAACAACGTCGTCCGGCGGGCGGTCGTCGCGGCGTTCGATCCCGAGGTGGAGACGCGCTCCGGCGCGGTCGAAGCAGTCGAGGCCGCCGCCGAACGGGGACCGGTCGGCGTCCTCTCGAACTGTAGCGTCCCCGAACTCGTCCCGAAATCCTTGCTTCGCTCGGATATCGACCGCTCGACCCTCGACGTGGTCGTGTCGAGTACTGGCTGTGGGTGGCGAAAGCCCGACCCCCGTGCGTTCGAGTCGTTCGCCTCTCGCCTCGATATCAGCGTCGAGACGGTGACACACGTCGGCGACGACCCGACGACGGACGGCGGTATCGAGGCAGTCGGCGGACGGGTGCTCCTGCTCGACGAGCACTCGCTCGCGGATATCCCGTCCCTGCTCGATTCGGACGGACGGCCCGACGAGGTGGAATAGCGGTGTCGCTGACGATTGCGCTCGCGGTCTGTCTGGCCGCCGCCCTCGACCGGACGGTCCGCGAACCACCGTCAGCGATCCACCCGGTCGCCCTGTTCGGCAGCCTCGTGGGCCGGTTCGACAGGGAGTGGCCAATGGCGCGACTCGTCGGTACCGGCGTCGCGCTGGCTCTCCCGGTCGTTGCAGGGTTTGCAGTGGGCGGAATGGTCTCTCTCGCCTCGCTTGCCCACCCGGTCGCGGGCGGCGTCCTCGCCGGTCTTGCGCTCTTTACGACGACCAGCCTGCGGCTGCTGCTGGACGAGGCCGCGGGCGTCATCGAAGCCAGTGCGACCGATCCGGCGGCCGCCCGGGAGCGGCTCCCCGCGCTTGCGGGCCGTGACCCGTCCGCCCTCTCGCCGGCACTCCTGCGCAGTGCTGCGGTCGAGAGCGCCAGTGAGAACCTCGCGGACGGCCTGGTCGCACCCCTGCTTGCCTTCTCCGTGCTCGCACCCGTCTCGCTCGCGCTGGGTGCGGCCGGCGCGGCGTGGATCAAAGCCGTGAACACGCTCGACTCGATGCTCGGCTACCCCTCGAAACCTCATGGCTGGGCGAGTGCGCGACTCGACGACCTCGCCATGTGGGTGCCCGCCCGGCTTAGCGCCCTCCTGCTCTCTGTGGCCGCTCGCTCGCCGGATCCGCTCCTGACCGCGCGACGGTGGCGTACCGCCACGGCGTCGCCGAACTCTGGCTGGCCGATGGCGACCGCCGCCGGTGCGCTCCAGGTCCGCCTCGAAAAGCCCGACACCTACGTCCTCAACGAACTCGCGTCGCTGCCGACCATCGAACAGGCCCGCCGCGGCGTGCGACTCGTCGGGACTGCGGGCCTGCTGGCGTACGCCCTCGCCGCCCTGATAGGGGTGTTCGCATGGCTCCCCTGAGCCTCGCCGCCCTCCGCGGAGCGGTCGGCTTCCTGACCCGAATCCCGGTCGGCCACGACGAGACTGGCTGGCAAGCATTCGTCGCAACGCCCGCCACTGTGCCGCTCGTCGGCTATCTCGTCGGGGCGCTCGCCGCGCTCGCCTTTCTCGTGCCCGCGCCGCCGACCGTAACGGCGTTTCTGTACGTCCTCGCGCTGTACGCCATCACCGGCATCAACCACGCCGACGGCGTCGCGGATATCGGGGACGCAGCGGTCGTCCATGGCGACCCGGAGCGACGCCTGAGCGTCCTCAAAGACAGCAGCGTGGGCGTCGGCGGAACGCTCGCCCTGATCGGTCTGGTCGCCGGTCTCGTGCTCGCGGCGATCCCCCTCGCGGACGCGCCGCTTGCCGTCGCAGTCAGCGTCGTCGTGAGCGCGGAGGTCGGCGCAAAACTCGGGACGGCGACGCTCGTCTGTCTCGGCACCGCGCCACACGACGGGCTAGGAAGCCAACTCACCGGCGTCAACGGGCCGCGGAGCCTCGTCGCGCCCGTTCTCGTTGCACTGCCCGTCGTCCTGCTGGCCCGCCCGCCCTACGTTGCCGCCGTGGCTATCGTCGGCGCGCTCGCAGTCGCGCTCTGGCTCAGGTGGTGGTCCAGCAGAGCGCTGGGCGGCGTCAACGGTGATGTCCTCGGGGCGGCGACCGAACTCGGTCGGCTTGGCGGCCTCATTGTGAGCCTGCTGGCGTGGACGGTCTCGGCCGGTGGCGCACCGGAGGTGATCGTGTGGACGCTCTCGTGATGTGTGGCGGCGAGGGAACACGACTCGCCGACTCGATATCCGTTGCGGATCCCCCGGGAGAGAAACCGCTCTACAGGATCGATGGGGTGGCGATGATCGACCGTGTGCTGGAAGCGCTGACCGAAAGCCGCATCGATCAGGTCCACGCCGTCGTCTCGCCCGCCGTCCCCGAAACACGCGCGTGCCTCGCCGGACGGGTCTCGCTGATCGAGACGCCCGGAGAGGGCTACGTCACGGATCTCTCGACGGCGCTCGACGCCGTCGAGCAGCCAGTACTGACTGTCGCGGCCGACCTGCCCCTGCTCACTGGCGCTGCGGTGGACGACGTGCTCGAAGCCTACGCGGAAGCGGGCGACATCGACGGTGAACACGGCTCGATGACGGTCGCCGTTCCCGAATCGCTCAAAACGGATCTCGGCGTCTCCAGCGACACCGTCGTCCAGCGGCCGGAAATCGAAGGCGAAATCGTCGACGCGAGAGACGACCCTGCACGACGTCCGGACCGGATCGTCCCGACTGGCGTCAACGTGGTCGGGGATCAGAGAGAGAGCACTGAGACAATGTATCTAACAGCGGACAATCGACTGGCGGTGAACGTGAATCGAGCGCGGGACGCCCGGATCGCGGAGGCGATGCTGTGAGGGTCGTCCTCGCCGCCGGAACGACGGAGACGGCGATGATCGAGGGAATCAGTGCGGCAGGAGCCTCGCCGGAGCTGATGACACATACGCCCGCAATGGACGCCGAGATCCTGATCTACGGCGAGCCAGTGTCGAGCGATCTGGTCCCGGTAAGTCCGAACGGCTGTCCGACGCCCGCAGTAATCACCCGCGCCGTGCGTGAGCGGGTCGGCTTCGACGTGACGGTGATTGACGCCGGACTCGCCGCCGATACCGACGCGCCGACAGTCTCGGTCGGCGCGACACCGGGACGGGACATCCGCGAAGACCGTGCCGTCCCCTCCGCCCGGGCGACGTTCGACCGGGCGCGTGCGTTCGGGCGCTCGCTCCCGGACAATGAACTGTTCGTTGGTGAGACGGTTCCGGGCGGGACGACGACGGCGGCCGCCCTGCTCCGGGCGCTCGGGTCCGATCTGGGCGTCTCCTCGTCGCTCCCGGAGAACCCCCTGGCGCTGAAAGAGCGGGTGGTCGCGGCGGCGCTCGATGCGAGCGACATCGCATCGGGCGAGATGGCCGACTCGCCCGTCGCCGCTATCGAGGCGGTCGGCGACCCGGTGCAAGCGACCGTCGCGGGCCTGACCGTCGGCGCGCTCGAATCCGGTACTGGGGTGACCCTCGCTGGCGGGACCCAACTGGTCGCGACGGCCGCGCTCGTCCGGGCGTTCGGTGTCGACGAGTCGCTCTCGCTCGCGACGACGTCGTTCGTCGCGGCGGATCCTGCGGTCGACCTCGCTGCCGCCGCGGCGACGCTCTCTCTCGACGTGACCGTGACCGACCCCGGCTTCGAGCGGAGCGAGCACGTCGCGATGGCGCGCTATGTCGCCGGCGAAGCCAAGGAGGGCGTTGCCATGGGCGGCGCGTTGGCGCTTGCCGAGCAGGGGGGCGTTTCCACGGCGGCAGTTAGGACACAGGTCGAGACGGTCTACGACCGGGTAGCTCTCCAGAGCGCACTCACGAACGAGGAGACCGGGGGTGAGCGCTGAGATGGATCCGGACGCGGTCAGGAGGACCGATCGGGTCCCCCACGGCGGGAGTGACGATCCGGACCTGCTCGACTTCAGCGCCAACACCAACACGGAGATCCCGCCGGGCGTCGAGGCAGTCTACCGCGGGGCGTTCGAGCCCTCGCAGCGGTACCCGAACGACGGCTACCCGGACTTTCGCAGTGCCGCCGCGGAGTACGTCGACTGCGATCCGGAGCGGGTCGTCCCGACGCCCGGCGGACTCGCGGCGATCAGACTCGCCATCGAGACGAACGTCGCGTCCGGCGACAGCGTTCTCGTCCCCAGACCGAGTTTCGGCGAGTACGCCCGCGAAGTCGAGTTGCAGGGCGCGACACCGGCGTTCGTTCCCCACGACCGGATGCTGGATGCCGATCCGACCGAACACGCCCTCGCGATCGTCTGCACGCCGAACAATCCTACCGGCGATGCCTACGATCCGGCGGCACTCCGCGAGTTCGCCCGGGACTGTCACAACAGTGAGACGACGCTGCTGGTCGACGAGGCGTTCCTCGGCTTCACCGACAGGCCGTCGCTGGCAGGGGTAGAGGGCGTCGTCGTGGTGCGGTCGCTGACGAAACTGTTCGGTCTCCCCGGGATCCGGGCGGGCTTTGCGGTCGCGACGGCTGAGACGCTCGACGCCCTGAAAACCGCACGACGGGCGTGGAACCTCGGGACCCCGGCGGCGGCAGTCGGAGCCCACTGTCTCGGATGCGAGGAATTCATCGCCGAGACACGTCAGCGAATCGACCACGAGCGCGAGCGACTGCGCGACGGGCTTGCCGCGGAGTTCGAGGTGTATCCCTCCGACGCTCCCTTCCTCCTGCTGGATGCGGGCGGGGACGTCGACGAACTGCTCGCACACGCCCGACAGCACGACATTGCGCTCCGAGACGCCCGGACATTCCGTGGCCTCGACTCACACGTTCGTGTCGCCGTGAAAGACGCCGCCGCCAACGACCGGCTACTGGAGGTGCTTGCCGATGGCTAAGCCCGGAGTCCGAGACGGCGTACTCCAGCTAGCCGCCCCCGGCACGACGTGGCTCTCGACTGGCTGGAACGGGGGCCGAAGCCTTGCAGACGTCGCTTACAACTGCACAGTGCCGGAGGGCTGGGAGCGGACCGATCTGGATAGGTACATCGCGGAGCGGCGCTCCGGTGCCGGCTTCGAGCGGGAGGGGCCCACCCTGCTCACGGGCGTCGAAATGTGCCACGCGCGCTGTGCGCGAACGACCGCCGAGTCGGACGAAAGTGACAATTCCGAGGTTCTTGCCGTCGCCACCGCGGGCGTCTCGAACCCGGCCGTGCTGTTTCCGGAGACGAACGCCGATGCACGACAAACCGCTGATCTGGAAGAGCGCCCCTCCGAGACCGGGACGGTGAACCTGCTCGTTCACGTCGACAATCCCGTCACCGAGGGCGCGCTCGCCAATCTGGTCGCAGTCGTCGCGGAGACGAAGACCGCGACGTTGCTCCACGAGACGGGCTTTCCGGGGACGACGACCGACGCGGTGGTAGTCGGCGCAAGCGAGCGCTCGGAGCGTGGTCCCGACCCGCTACAGTTCACAGGCAGCGGGACACCCACCGGCGCGGCGGTACGTGCCTGCGTCCGGGACGCGCTCCTGGCCAGTCTCGCGGCGCGATACGGGGACGGAGCGATACCTGACACCGTCACCCACGCCGAGCACGGTGTGGTCACTGACGGCTCTCCGAGCGTGTTTCGCCCCTGAGAACGGTTGTTACTGGCGCTCCCGAACGACCCGGGTTGCCGTTGCCTTCCACGTGAGCGTCACTTCGCAGTCCTCCCGGAGTTCGAGACGGTTCTCACTGTCGGCCGTGAGCAACGCCTGAAAGGTCGTTCCGGCCACGTCGATGTCGATGGTGACCACCGCAGCGCCACGCTCAATGCCGGAGACTGTGGCGGAGAGTCGGTTTCTGGCGCTCGTCGAGTCGGGGTCCTGCTCTACCGCCTCGTCGAGCACCGTGATCGCGTCCGCACCGATCCGCACCTGAACTTGCTGGCCCTGCTCGACGCCGTCGTGAAGGCCTCGGATCGGGCCGACTGCCGTTTCTACACTCGCTAGCGCGCCGTCGACCGCCGTGACGGTCCCGCCGAGCACGGTCTCGGGCACCTGGGCCGTGGCGTCGAGGGCGACCTGTAGCCGCTCGTACCGATTTAGAAGCACCGTCGCGTCCTCGGTTAGCCGACTCCCACCGCCGTCGCTTCCGCCACGTCGACGCTCTACCAGCGATCCGAACGCTGCTTCGAGCGCCTCGATCCGGTTCAGCGCTCGTGCCCGCGACCGACCGAGTTCTGAGGAGGCCTGCGCGACCGATCCAGTACGGTCGATGGCACGGAGCAACGCGGCGTCCCGGGCGTCGAACTCCACGCTTCCCTCGACGAGCGCCGCCTCGCCGTAGCCGCCCAGCTTAGTCATCGTTCTCACCCGCCGAGTAGACGAGTTCGCCGTCGATAAACCGCTGAGCGCGCGGGTCGTCGGGATCGGTGAACACCCGCTCGGCCGGACCGACCTCTATCAGTCTCCCCTCGATCAGCACCGCGACCCGGTCGGCGAGTCGTTCGGCCTGATGCATGTCGTGGGTCGCGACGACGACGCCGAGCCCCCGGGAGCGCGCCGTTTCGACCGCCTCCTCGATCACTGCCGTGTTCCGCGGATCGAGATCCGAGGTCGGTTCGTCCAGCAGGAGGAAGTCGGGGTCGTACGCGAGCGCCCGGGCGAACGCGACTCGCTGGGCCTCGCCGCCCGACAGCGACGCCACAGCCTGATTCTCCGCTCCCCCGAGTCCGACGGCCTCCAGGGCCTCGGTCACCGCAGGGGTCCGCGACCCGCCGAAGAGTCTCGAACGCCATTCTCGAAGGCGCTCGCGCCAGCCACGGCGGACGTGGAGGCCGTAGCTCACGTTCCGACGTACCGTCGCGTCGAAGAGGTTCGCCTCCTGAAAGACCATCCCAAGCCGGCGACGCGTCGCGAGCCGATCCCGTTCCGAGAGGGTCCAGATGTCGGTTCCGTCGATCCGAACGGTCCCGTCGTCGGGCCGATAGAACGCGGCGAGCAGTTCGAGCAGGGTCGTCTTTCCCGTGCCGGAGGGACCGATCACCGCGAGGATCTCGCCACTCTCGACCGAGAGCGAGACGTCTTCGAGCACGCCCGCATCGTCGAACCCGTGGCTCAGGTTCGAGACGGCGATGCCGTCGTTCAGAGACCGCTGGTCCGCCCTCGCAAGTCGACCGCTCATATGCGACCACCGCCGAACCGGAGCACGACCGCGTTTACGAACAGGACGAGCGTCAGCAGTATCGCACCCAGCACCAGCGCCAGCTCGAAGCGACCCTGTCGGGCTTCCAACTGGATCGCCGTCGTCAGCGTCCGCGTGATGGCGGTACCGTCCGCCCCGGCAATGTTGCCGCCGACGATGAGCACCGATCCGACCTCGCTGATCGCCCGTCCAAGCCCGGCCAGGACACCCGTCACGATGCCGTAGCGGGCCTCCTTGATCGTGACGAGTGCGATATCCAGACGCGTCCCGCCCATCGCGTAGGCGGCGTCCCGAACCCCCTCTTCGACGCCCGTGACGGCAGCGAGGCTGACGCCCGTGATCACTGGGGTTGCGAGAACGAACTGGGAGATGATCATCGCCTCCTTCGTGAAGACGAGATCGAGCGTCCCAAGCGGCCCTTGGTTCGAGACGAGAAAGAGGACTGCCAGCCCGACGACGACGCTCGGAAGCCCCATCCCGGTATTGACGAGCGCGATGACGAACCGCTTGCCGGGGAACTCGGCGAAGCCGACGAGCATCGCTATCGGGAGACTCACCATCGTGCTCAGCGCCACTGCCGTGAGGCTGACGTAGAGCGAGACGTAGACGATGCTCTCGACGTAGTTGCGCTCGAACGGGAACTCCATTATCGCCGGATCGAGCGCCTGGAACGTCTCTGCGGCGATAGTGGCTATCATATCACTCCTCCTCGGGCCTCCAGCCCTCCGGGACGTACTGCTGGAAGTTCGGGTCCTCGGAGAGCGCCTCGGGGAAGAACAGTTGTTCGCCGTCGACGCTGTACGACTCGATGAGTTCCTGGCCCTCTCGGGACGTGAGAAAGCCGATGTAGGCGAGCGCGAGGTCGTAGTTGACGGTCTCGTGGACTGCGGGGTTGACGGCGGCGATGCCGTACGGGTTCGCGAGCAACGCCGGGCCCCCCTCGATCGGCCCCTGAACGCGAATGCCGATCGATAGCTCCGATCGCATCGAGATGAAGGTCCCGCGGTCGGCCAGCGTGTATGCGCCGCTCTGGTCGGCCTGGGTGAGTACCTGCCCCATCCCGCTTCCCGCTTCGCGGTACCAGTCCCCGCCGGGGTCGCTCTCCGTGTCCTCCCAGATGGCGAGTTCTTTCGTGTGCGTTCCCGACGAATCGCCCCGGGAGACGAACACTGACTCGGACTCGGCGATGGCCGCAAATGCGTCCGTTACCGACTCCATCCCGTCGATTCCTGCCGGGTCCCCTTCCGGGCCGACAATGACGAAGTCGTTGAACATCAGATCGCGCCGGTTGACGCCGTAGCCCTCCCGCAGGAACTCGTCTTCGAGCGACCGGGCGTGGACCAGTACCACGTCGCTGTCGCCACGGCGGGCGCTTTCGAGCGCCGCGCCAGTCCCCTGGCTGACCGCCTCGACTGTGACGCCGTACCGGTCCTCGAAGGCGGCGTCTACTTCGTCGACGAGGCCGGTGTCGTAGGTGCTTGTCGTCGTCGTGAGCGTCAGTGTTTCGCCGACTATCCCCACCTCCACGTTCTCGTCGGTATCGCTACAGCCAGCGACGGCGACCGCTCCCCCACTCGCTAGCGCAGCCACGAACTCTCGTCGATGCATCGTGTGTGATACAACGGTTATCGGCTATATAGTTAATCATTATCCCTGTTAAGTAACTAATGGCGGTTACGTATCCCGAGTAGACAGCCATCGCCGAGCCGATGGACCGTCACACCAACCGTCGGACGTCGTCGGGAGGGGATCCATCGGGTGCGAGGAGAACTTCGAGACGCTCCAGCGAGTCGATCAACCGCGGCGTCCAGCGATTGAAATACGCCGCGCCGTCGACCGCGTAGACGCGCCTCTGCTCGACGGCCGGAAGTGCCTCCCAGCCTTCACGGTCGGCGAGTTCGTTGATCCGTTGCTCGGTCCGCTCGACGTCGAAGCCACACGGCGCGACGACGATCACCTCGGGCGCCACGTCGAGCAGGGTCTGCCAGTCGAGTTCCGATGTCCGCTGGCCGGGAGCAGTGAGCAGCGGTCGGCCGCCCGCGCTCTGTATCAACTCCGGCACCCAGTTGCCCGCAAGCCGCGGCGGGTCCATCCACTCGAAGACTGCGACTCGGGGCGTTGTCGCCCGGTCGGCGACGCGCGCTTCGGTCGCCGCGACGCGCTCGCGGAGCGAGGCGATGAGCGACTCCGCCTGTGTCTCTCTGCCCACCGCCGCGCCGACCCGTTCGATACACTCGTACAGATCGGCAAGTCGACTGGCGTCGAGCGCCAGCACGTCCGGATCGACGTCGAGGCCGGCCAGCGTCTCCGCGATCAGCGATTCGTCGACCGCACAGACGCCACAGACGCCCTGCGTGAGTACGAGGTCGGGGTCGACGGATCGGAGCATCTCGGCATCGATCCGGTAGACGCCGCCGTCCTGAATCGACGCTGTGACCTGTCGGTGCCGGTCGGCGCTCGCGTCCGCGTCGACGCGCGAAACGTCGATAGTCGGCAGGTCGTCGAAGGCTGGCGGGTGATCACACGAATGGGAGACAGCGACCGGATCGACGCCCAGCGCGTAGAGGATCTCCGTTCCCGAGGGGGACGTCGAGACGACGTTCATCGGTCAGGTCTCACCCGCCCGAGGAGGGCGAGGGTCGACAGCGCGAGTGCGGCGACGGTGACTCCGAAGCCGGAGAGTTCGTCGTCCGTATCGGACGGGTCGGGTTCATCGCTCTCCTCGCCGTTATCGGCGTCTATACTCTCTTGATCGTCCTCCTCGACGTCGTCGGTCCCTTCTTCGTCCTCGGCCGCCTCGAGGGCTTCCTCATACGCGTCGCCGTGGAACGCTTCGGCCATCGCGCTCACGCCGTAGACGACGCGGGGAGCGGGGCGGTTGAGGTGGTTGATATCGACGATTATTACCTGCTCCTCCTGGACGGCGGTAGTCTGCTCGTAGCCCTCTCCTTCCGGGATCTCGGGCGAGTTCGAGTTCAGGACGATCCAGTCGGGATCCGTATCGACCACGGTCTCCTGACTCAGCGGCTGATACTCCTCGATCCCTTCTTCGGCGGCGACGTTGGTCCCGCCGGCGGCGACGATCAGTTCGTCGATGAAGGTGTCCTGTCCGGCAGTGTATCCGAAGAAACTGTAGAGCACGTCCGGCGACTCCTCGTCCTCGATGGCGTCGGCGACCACGGCGAGTTCTTCGTCCATCCAGTCGGTCGTCTCCGCGGCACCCTCACAGTTGCCCGAGAGCCGTCCGATCGTCTCGACGTTACTGTAGACGTCATCGAGCGATGCTGCAGAGTCGAAGCGATACACCGTCACGCCGAGTTCGCGGAGTTGGTCGACGGTCTCGTCGTCGCTGGAGCCCGGCGCGAACACGATGTCCGGTTCGAGGCCGACGACCGTCTCGGTGCTGACAGTCGTTTCCTCCTCGGAGATCGATTCGATATCGTCGGTCCCGTTCAGGTTGTCGGCGAACTTGCTCACGCCGACCACCTGCTCTTTGCCGCCGATCTCCCAGAGGGTCTGTGCGGCGCTCGGCCGGAGTGTCACGATCCGATCCGGTTGCTCTTCCAGGGTCACTTCGGTTCCGGAGTCGTCTTCGACGGTCACCGGAAACGTACAGTCCGTGTCGGCCGACGCCGCATCCTGGCTAACCGGCGCTCCGACAGCGCCAGCAGGGGCCACGAGGCCGATCACTAGCAGTGCAACGACGATTGATACGCGTATTTGCATCAGCAGGAGCCTGTCGGTGGTGCAATAAATATTTAACTAATGCAAGTCCACTTGTTATTCGATGGCAACTGACGACGCTTCGGCCGGGACGGCACAGCGGGTGAGCGCGGTCGGCATCGGGCCGGGGAGCCCGCAGTACCTGACTGAGATCGCCCGCCAGGAACTGGCACGCGCCGACGTCGTCGTCGGGTTCGAGAGCGTCGTCGGCTACGTCGAGGCGGTCGTTGGCGGGGATGTGCTCACCTGTGGCTACGACGACGAAGCGGCGACACTGGAACGGTTCGGCGAGCGCGTCACGCGGGGCGAGCGCGGCGTCGCCGTCCTGATGGGCGATCCGAACGTCTCGGGCCACCAGTTCCTCGATTCGGTCCGGGACGCCGTCGACCGACCCCTCGAAGTGGTCCCCGGCATCTCCTGCATCCAGGTCGCCGCGAGCAGGGCCGTCGTCCCCTTCGAGGAGACGACGTTCGTCACGCTGCACAGGCGGGGACCGATCGAGTCGGAACTCGACCGGCTTGCCAGCGCAGTGGGGGATCGCCACCTGCTCGTCCTGCCCCGACCGTACGACTGCATGCCAGAGGACATCGCGGCACATCTGCTCGACGAGGCCGCGCCGGGAGCGCGCGCCGCCCGGAGCCAGCTCTCGGCGACGGTCTTCGAGCATCTCACCCACGACGAGGAGCGGGCGACGGAGACGACGCTCGGTGATCTCGCAGGCGGCGACCATCCGGAAGACTCAGCCTTCTCGGATCTCTCAGTACTACTCGTGCGAGGCGATCACGAATGAAGGGGTTCGTCCTCGGCGGGACGGCCTCCGGCGTCGGCAAGACCGTCGCAACGCTCGCCACGATCCGGGCGCTGGAGCAGGCCGGCGAGACGGTACAGCCAGCCAAGGCCGGCCCGGACTTCATCGATCCGAGCCATCACGAGGCGGTCGCCGGCCGTCCCTCCCGGACGCTCGACCGCTGGCTGCAGGGCGAAAACGGGCTTCGGCGGAACTACTACCGACCGACAGAGCGAGGGGGTGATGCACCCACGACCTGCGTCGTCGAGGGCGTGATGGGGCTGTACGACGGCGATTGCTCGTCGACGGCACTGGTCGCCGAGACGCTCGACCTGCCTGTCGTGCTCGTGGTCGACGCCAAAGCGGGAATGGAAAGCGTCGCCGCGACGGCCTTTGGCTTCCGGGAGTACGCCGAGCAGGCCGATCGCGATATCCAGGTCGCGGGCATCATCGCCCAGCGCGCTCACGGCGGGCGACACGAGACGGGGATCCGGGACGCCCTCCCGGAGTCCATCGAGTATCTCGGGCGGATCCCGCCGAACGAGGATCTAGCGATCCCTGACCGGCATCTCGGCCTGCAACTGGGCGAGGAGGCGGCCCTCCCGACGGAGGCGCTCGACGCCGCTGCGGAGACTCTGCGAACGGATCGGCTTCTCGATATTGCCCGGACGCCGCCACGGCCCGACGCAGGGGCGGCACCGACCGGTGACGCCGACGCCACGGTCGCGGTCGCGCGAGGGATGGCCTTCGCCTTTGCCTATCCGGCGACGCTCGAACGTCTTCGCGAGCGAAGCGAGGTGGTACCCTTCTCGCCGACTGCTGGCGACGACCTGCCGCCCTGCGACGGCGTCTACCTCCCCGGCGGCTATCCGGAACTGTACGCCGAGGCGCTCGCGGAGAGCCAGGCGCTGTCGACGCTCGCCGAGCGGGCCACGGAGGGACTTCCGATCCTCGGCGAGTGCGGCGGCCTGATGGCCCTGTCCGAGGGGCTGAGGACTACCGACGGCGAGCGCCACGAGATGGCCGGCGTCCTGCCGGCCGAGGTGACGATGCACGACCGGTATCGGGCGCTCGACCACGTCGAACTGGCGGCCCGCGGCGACGCGCTGACTGCGAAGGCTGGCGAACGGCTTCGCGGCCACGAGTTCCACTACTCCAGTGCCGACGTCGCCGCCGACGCCCGGTTCGCGTTCGACGTCGTCCGCGGCGAGGGAATTCACGACGAGATGGACGGTCTGACGGAGTATCGAACGCTCGGGACGTACGCGCACGTCCATCCCGAGAGCGGCGCATTCGACGCGTTTCTCGACGCACTCGACCCATGACAGAGAACACACCAACCGACGACGAGGCGGACAGTGCGGCAACTGAGGACGCGGTCGGCGGGCGGAGACTGACCGCTCAACCAATCGAGCCGAGCGATCCGGAGGAGTTCGGCCTCCTACAGGTGTGGTGGGGCGATGGGAAAGGTAAGACCACCGCCGCGATGGGGATGGGGATGCGCGCGGCGGGCCACGGCTACCGCGTCCACATGCTCCAGTTCATGAAAGGCGGCACTGGCACCGTCGAGGATGTCCGGGGGGAGTACAACGCTATCGAGCATATCCCGGGCTTCACCTACGAGAACGCCGGCCACTACGGCTGGCACGGCTTCGGCGCGGCGGGCGACGACCCGGACCACGAGAAACGCGCACAGGCCGCCTTCGAGCGCGCCGGGGAACTCATCGCCGCGGGAATCGACGGCGAGGACCTACATATGCTGATTCTCGACGAGGTGCTGTACGCCGCCGATCGCGGGCTGGTAGAGCCAGAGCAGGTGCTCGCCCTCGTTGAGGACGCACCCGACGGGCTAGAACTGGTGTTTACCGGCAGTCACGGAGAGCCGACGTATCTCCTCGAACACGCGGACCTCGTGACCGAAGTCCGGAAGGGAAAACACCCCATCGACGCCGGCCAGCCAGCACGGAAGGGGACCGAGTACTGAGAGAATGACCGACCAAGCCGACACGGAGGCGTCTATCGAAACGCCGACGCTACTCGTTGCGGGAACCGCGAGCCACGTCGGCAAGAGCACGGTAGCCGCGGGTATCTGTCGCCTGCTGTCGGACCGCGGGGTCGACGTCGCGCCGTTCAAAGCCCAGAACATGAGCAACAACGCTCGCGTCGTCCCACAACCGGAGTCCACCGAAGACGGGAGCGCGGGGAGCGGCGAGATCGGCGTCTCCCAGTACGTCCAGTGCCGGGCGGCGCGTCGTCCGCCGACGACCGATGTCAATCCAGTCCTGTTGAAACCCCGTGGCGACGGCGAGAGTCAGATCGTGCTCGACGGCGAGGCAGTCGGCCACTACGCGGCGGGCGAGTACTACGACGAGCACTGGGAGCGAGCGCGCGAGGCGGCCGTCGACGCTCACCGGCGACTCGCTGCGGACGCCGACATTGTCGTCGCGGAGGGGGCCGGCGGGATGGGCGAAATCAATCTCCACCACAGGGATCTCGCGAACGTCGAGACGGCCCGCTTCGCCGATGCGACGATCCTGCTCGTCGCCGATATCGAGCGCGGCGGCGCGTTCGCCAGCCTCGTCGGGACGCTTACACTCATGCCCGACGACCTCCGCGAGCAGGTGGGTGGGGCCGTCATCACGAAGTTCCGCGGCGATCGATCGATCCTCGACCCCGGAATCGCGGAGTTCGAAGAGCGGACGGGCGTGCCCGTGCTCGGCGTGGTTCCCTATGACGACCCCGGCCTGCCCGCGGAGGACAGCGTCTCGCTTCCCTCAATCGGCGAGCGCTCTGTCCGCGGCGCGGACGATGGCGTTCCGGACGAGGAGACAGTGACGGTCGCCGTCCCACGGCTTCCGCGGATCTCGAACTTCACCGACCTGGAGCCACTGGCGCGCGAACCGGGTGTGAGGGTGTCGTATCGCCCCCTCGATAGCTCTTTCCGGGACGCCGACGCACTGGTACTGCCCGGCACGAAAAACACTGTCGACGACCTGCTCGCACTGCGCGAGGCGGGCTTCGACGACGAGATCGCGTCGTTCGAGGGGCCGATCGTCGGCCTCTGTGGCGGCTATCAGCTACTCGGCGAGCGGATCACGAACGCCGCTGTCGAGGGAACCGGCGAACAGACGACTGTCGAGGCGCTCGGCCTTTTGCCGGTCGAAACCGCGTTCTCCCCCGAAAAGCGACTCGAACAGGTTAGCAAGGAGATAGCTGGCGTCGGACCGTTCGACAAGGCGACCGGGCGAGTCTCGGGCTACGAGATCCACATGGGGGACACGGTACTGACGGAGAGTGCGGACCGACCCTTCAACGGGAGCGGTGCGGCCACCGAGCAGGTCCTGGGCACCTACCTGCACGGACTCTTCGAGAACCGGAACGTACGGGAACCGTTCGTCGAATCAGTCTTCCAGGCGGCGGGTAGGGACCGTCCGGGCCGGGACGGTTCGGCTGGGAGCACCTATGACCGAGCGGGTGCGCTGATCGACGAACACGTGGTGCTCGACAGACTCGATCCTGTCCGGGTAACCGACAGGTAACCGCCCAGAGACCGTTATATAACGGGATCTGTGTTCTAAAACGTCGCAAGGTTTAGTAGGATACGCTGGCACTATATCGTGTGGTCGTTGACGGTTCCGTCACACGAGACGGCCACGCTCCGTATGCCGACAGTTCCCCACCGATTTTACGGGTCGCACGCCCGTGAAATCGTTTCTTACAATTGCTCGAAAAGCGACGCCGCAGAACCGAGAGAGCCGTCAGTTGGCGAGTCGCGAGAACGCGAGCGTCCCGCTGATGTTCTTGATGTACACTTCGACCACATCGCCTTCCTCCGCGCCGGGGACGAAGATGGTGTACTTGCCTTTCTCGGCGACACCGTCGCCTTTGCGGCCTGTTCCAGTGATCTTGACCTCGTAGGTCTTGCCCTCCTCGACGGCCGCCGTCGAGACGTTGTTGCTCGTGCTGGAGCGTTTCGAGACCGGCCGGAACGCACCACAGGCGTCACAGCGAAGCATCGGCGTCCGGTCCTCGCGGACGAGTCGCGTGTCCGGCAGCCCACATTCGGAACAGATGACGTACTCGTCGGTGTATTTCGCAACTGCAGCGTCGAAGTCCCCACCGGAGAAGCTACCGTTATATCGGCCGCGTCCCTCCTCGAAGGTTCCGCTGGTACCGAGTTCGCGCTGGATGAACCGGTGAAGATGCTCGGGGTCGCGCGAAAGGGTATCCGCGATCTCTGAGAGGTTCGTAAATCGGGTGAATGCACCGTCCTTCTGGGCCGTCGCGTCGGGAGTCGAGAGCCGCTCGTCGCTACCGCTAATATCGGGCGTCTCGGCGATGGCCCGATCCAGACTGTCTTCGTAATCCATGCTCGAAACCAGCGCGTCGAAACGTAAAGCGCGTTCGGAACGGACGGGAGAGCACGTCGGAGCGGGGGCCGACGATATGCCGGCGAGCCGCTCAGGGCCGCTTCAGTGCGCCTTCGGCGTCGAACAGGCTGTGGCTGTCCTTCGGTTCGCCGGGATGCTCGCGGGCGGCGTCGGGATCGAACTCGACGCCGAGACCGGGTTTGTCCGGTACCTCGATCGTCCCGTCCTCGACTTCGAAGTCGTGGTCGATGATCTCGTCGCCCCACGGCACGTCGCGGCTCATGTGTTCGAGCACTTCGAGGTTCTCGATACCGGCACAGAGATGCAGTCCGGCGGCGGTGCTGACGCCCGCGTTCGGGTTGTGCGGCGCGAACGTCATGTACCGTGACTTGGCCATCTCGGCGGCATGCTGGAGTTCGGCGAGGCTCCCGTAGTTGGTGAGATCGGGCTGGATGATGTCGCAGGCCTGCTTGCGGATCAGTTCCTCCATCGTTTCGTTGTTGTAGATCCGCTCGCCGGTCGCGACAGGCATGTTGACGTGTTGATTGACGTCGGCCATGACTTCGCGGTCCTCCAGTTCGACCGGCTCCTCGAGGAACATGATGTCGTACTCCTCGAGCGCGTCGGCGACTTCGATGGCACCTCGACGAGAGAAGCGACCGTGGCAGTCCAGTGCGATGCCGACATCCCAGCCGACCGCGTCGCGGACGGCTCCGAGCAGTTCAGCGACCTCGTCGATCTGCTCGTTGGTGAGTGAGTGCTCGTAGTGGGCGAACGGGTCGCACTTCAGCGCGGGATACTCCTGCTCCTTGACGGCCTTTTTCGCGTGGTGGGCGTAGTTCTCGGGTGTCCGCTCGCCGATATGCCAGCCGTTGGCGTAGACGGGGATCTCGTCGTTGACTTTTCCGCCCAGCAGTTTCCAGACCGGCTCGTCGTAGTACTTGCCCGCGATGTCCCACAACGCGATGTCGAATGCCGATGCGACGGCGTTGATTAGCTTGCCGCCGCGCCACGCGAACGGGTAACGGGTCAGCCGGCGGTTGATCTTCTTCCGGTTTAGCGGATCCTCACCGATGAGGTAGTGTTTGTGCGATTCGGCGGTCGCTTCCAGTGCTGCAGTGAGCCCCTCTCCACTCAGGGCCTCACCAACGCCGGTGATGCCCTCGTCGGTCTTGACCTGTACGAAAAACCAGTTGCGCCAGTCGGCGTCCACGACGAACGTCTCGACCTCTGTGATCTCCATATGGGGACGTTTACACGTATTGTAATACTTATTGCGATACGTGGATCGATGCAGCCGGCTAGATAGTACTGCGACGAGATGCGGGTCTACTGTGACTGCCATACCGAATCGGAAGCCGACCCCGAAGCCTGTACCGACGAGGCCGAACGCGTCGTCGACGAACTCGGCTACGACGCCCTGAAGTTCGATCTCGACGTGCCGAGTGGGCCGGAGAAAGACCGCGCGAACCGACACCTTCGCCCCGGCGAGATCCGCCACAAGGCCGAGATCGGCGAGAAAGTCACCGAGCGCGTCAAGGACAAGGCCGACGTGGCCTTCGACTGTCACTGGACGTTCTCGGGTGGGTCGGCGAAACGCCTCGCGGACGCCATCGAGAACTACGATGTCTGGTGGCTCGAAGACCCGGTTCCCCCGGAAAACCTCGAAGCGCAAGAGGAAGTTACCAAGTCTACGACGACGCCGATCGCGGTCGGCGAGAACCGCTACCGAGTCACCGAGGAGCGACGCCTGGTCGAGAACTAGGCCGTCGATATCGTCGCCCCCGATATGCCGAAAGTCGGCGGCATGCGCGAGACGCATCGTGCTTGGAAATCTTCGATTTCCGGCCGAAGCGATGCGTCAGCGAAGGTGTGGGTTCGTCAAGTGACCGATCGTATCGAGGGCGTCCCACCCTCCAGCTAACGTTTCTCGAAGCAGTTCGTGATGTTCTTCGTCGATATCGTACCGCTCCTCGTCGCCGGCGGCATCCGCTTTTTCGATGTCCTGGGCCTCCATATACACGTAGAGATACGACGTATCCCCTTCCGGCAGAATGAATCCGGTTTCGGTGTAGACGCCCTCGTGCTGGAGCGTCTCTATGACCTCGGATTCGCGCTCCTCTAACTCCGCAAACCACGCACGGAGTTCGTCTTCCTTTCCGTCTTCGATTGGCGCACGAGCGAGGGTGACTTCGGGCATATTCGGATCTCCGGGACGGCATATAAAAAAACCGTGGACCGTCGCGGTTTCTGTTGTGGGCGCTCCCTCTGTTCGGGAGTGCGTATTCGGAACCGTTTGGGGATGCCCGAGCGAGATTGTCACCGACCAGTCGACGACGGCTTTGTCCCATCTCTACCGGTAATTCCATTACTATACTTTTCGAAGCAATAGGATTTGAACGTTCTACAGCGGATTCTCTACCAAATCTGTGCCGTCAATCTTATCCCTCGTCCTTGATAACGCCATCGCATGCGCCGGTCCCTGGACGCGTCTAGCTCCACTCTCCTCGAGTACACGCAGGACAAGATAGCGCTGGTCGACGAGTCCGGGGTGTTTCGCTACGTCAACGAGGCCGCCGATCCGTTGCTGGGGTACGATCCCAAAGAACTTGTCGGGAACTCCGCGTTCGAGTATATGCATCCCGACGAGCGAGCGATGGTGCGGGAGTGTTTCGACCGGATCATCGAGAGCGAGGACCAGATCACCGAGACCGTCCGGTATCGGTTTCGGGCGGCCGACGGCTCGTGGCTCTGGATGGAGAGTCGATTCTCGAACATCACTGACGACGAACTCGGCGGCTACGTCGTTAGCTCCCGCGATGTCACAGAGAAGGTAAAAGCCCAGGCCGATCGGGAAACCGCGGAAAGCCGACTCCGGGAACTCGCGAACACGATCAGCGATCCAGTCTGGATGTTCTCGGCCGATTGGACGGAGGTACTCTTCATTTCGCCGGCCTACGAAGAGACCTACGGCCAGTCGATCGAGACGCTCCGGGAGGATTCGCTGATGTTTCTGGACACCGTCCACCCCGACGACGTTCCGTGCGTCGAGGACGCGATGGAACGGCTGTCCGACGGCGAGGCGGTCAACATCGAGTACCGCGTCAATCCAGAGCAGGACTACGACACCTACGTCTGGGTACAGGGCCAGCCGATCATCGAGGACGGGGAGGTACGCCGGATCGTCGGCTTCAGTCGCGACATTACCGACCGCCACCGACGGGAACGACAACTCGCCGTGATGGACAACCTGCTGCGACACAACCTCCGCAACGACCTGTCGGTCATCCTCGGGAACGCCGATATGATCGCGGCCAACGCCGACGAGACGACGGCGGGACGTGCAGAGCTTATCCGCCAACACGGCAACGATCTCCTGGCGAGCGCCGAGAAACAGCGAACGATCATCGATCTGCTCACAGGCATCCAGACGCCGAAGTCGTTCGATGTCGGCGACGCCGTCCAGGAGGCGGTGGACACTGTTGCAAATCAGTATCCCAATGCGACGATAGAGTGCGATCTGCCCGAACCAGTGGCGGCCCACGGGGTGGCTGAGCTCAAAGCCGCGTTCATCGAACTACTGGAGAACGCAGTTCACCACGACGACCGGGGCGACCTGCGGATCGACGCCAGCGTTCAGGCAGAGACGGACTGGGTCACGGTCAGAGTCGAAGACACCTGTCCACCGATCCCCGAGGAGGAGTACCGGGTACTCACGGGCGATCAGGAGATGACCGACATCTACCACAGTACGGGGCTGGGTCTCTGGCTCGTGTACTGGGCGGTCGACCTCTCAGATGGCCATATTTCGTTCGAGCGGACGGACTCCGGCAACGCGATCAGCCTTCGATTACGGCGGGCAGAAAGCGCCTGAGTTCACGCCGGCGTCGGGTCGATACGCCCGCCGAGATAAACGAGCGAACCGACGAGGAGGACGATACCGACCGGCAACAACCACGTCAGTGCTGTCAGCAACAGACCGCTGGCCTGGATCCCGAGGACGAGTAGCACGACAGGCGCACAGCAGGCACTCCCCGAGAGCAGCGCGGGTACCGACGCCAGAACGCCAGAAGTCGCCCCGAGACCACAGGATCGCGGCTGCGTGACGGCGAGGTAACTCATCGCGATATTGATACCGACTAGCGCTGCGAGACCGACACCAAGAAGCGTGTTCAGCGGCGAGAACAGCAGTCGGAGGGGTTCGAGATCGACTATCGCGATTGCCTCGAACGACACTGGCCCGGTCCGACCGAGCATATGGGTGAGTGGCTCCCCCACCGGCATAGCCACACCGACGCCGACGCCCTCCCTGACGACTAGATCGCCGATCGCGTACAGATAGCCGAGCAGATACGTCACACCCACGGCGACAGCGAGAAGTAGCGACTCCGGGCGAGTCAGCGCCGCTCGCATCGCAGCAGTGGTTCTCGAAAGCCGCCGACCGATCATCAGGCGTACACCTCCGTATCGGGATAGATAGCCGACCATGCGAACCACATCGCGTCGAGGCGGAGGACCCGATCTAGCGGGAGTTCGTCCGGTGCATACGTGGTTCCGTCCGACTGTAGCTCACCGCCGACGTATTCGAACGAGCGCCCGTCCGGGTTCGCGTAGACGTAGCCGGTGTCCAGGCGTGGATCGTAGACGGCAAGGTAGCTCTGGCCATCGACGATCGGTTCTACCACGGACTCCTCGCGCAGGACGGACTTTTTGATCGCGAGCGGGCCGTCCGGTGTTCGCGCACACAGGAACACGCTCTTCGCCTGGTGCCGGTCGTCGTCGACGATCGGCGCGAACAGTGGCGAACCCGCCTCGTAGTAGCCGGTTCGCGGGTTGTACCCGCCGTTGTACGGATCGGTCCCGTAGTCTCGGACCTGTCCAGTGTCCTCTGTGAGTACCTGTGTGTCGGGATACTGTTCGCGCCACTGCCCCCACGTCGTCCAGGTCACGGGGAACTCCTGCAGGGAGTTGCCGGTGTGAACGCCGTCGATCGCAACGGCTGGGACCTGTGGCCACCAGCTATCGGACTCGCGGTCGTACATGATCAGGTTGCTGTTGACCAACTGTCCGGAGACGCCGAACTCGGTATTCCCGCGGTAGAACCCCTGTGCCGTCCCGGTAAGGGGACAGTACGTAACACTGACGGGCTCACCGCCGGCCTCGGTGTTGACTATCTCGTGGTAGACCACCACCTGTCGTGGGTAGGCCCGTGCATCGCCATTGATCTCGATGCCGAACACTATCTCGTCGTCGCCGGGGGCGTCTCCATCACCAGCCTCGGTGTATACGGGGTCGTCGATCGACGGGATCCCGTCTTTCGGGACGCCGCCGCTAATCGCCTGATCCAGTAGTTCATCGGCCGAATGGCCCATACTGATCGGTGCCTCCGTCGTCGGTGGATCGTCCGGCGGTTCCCCGTCGCCGTTGATCGGATCGCCGTTGCTCGGATCGCCGTTGCTCGGATCGCCGTCCCCATCACCCGTATCCGAAGTCTGGTCCAGACAACCGGAGACCGCGATCAGGGCTCCTGCGGCGAGGGCCCGCCGTCGTGTGAGACCAGGTGTCATACACTACAGTTAGATAGTCACGGATAAGAACCGTCTCCGCGCGTGCGTCGGCGATGCATATCCGACCGATCGCTTAGCTGTCAGGTCCGGTCGCCGAGAGAGAGTCCGAGTAGTCGTCGTGAGCGACCCGGATCACGTATGCTGCGCCCATCTCGGCTCGTTCCCAGTCCTCGCCGGTACAGCGAGGTTCAAGCAGCGCGAGTCCCTGTTCGAGCGTCTCCTCGGTTTCGGTCCGCAGGTCGCGGAACAACTGCTCGCGCTCGGTATCGAAGAACTCGATCAGCCGTGCGTGAGTGCGGAGGCTGACGACGGACCGGCCGACCATCCCCGCGGCGATGCGCTGGATCGTCTCCTCCCGACCGCGGAGATAGGCGTGTAGCGGGCCGCCATCGGCCGGTTCGAACGACGCCGGTAGCTCCGCCGCCACCTGCTCGTAATGCTGGCGCTCCTGCTCGGCCGTCGCCGCGAACGCCTCACGAGCCCCGTCGTCGGGTTCATCGGCCGCCCACTCCTCGAAGGTTCGGCGTGCGGAGTACTCGCTGTTGGCTGCCGCTTCGAGCAGCGACTGCTCGTCGACGTCGCCGCCGCTCAGCGCGAGCAGGAGTTCGGGCGAGCCTATGTCGTTTAGTTGCCGTTCGTGCTCGGCTTCGAGTCGGTCCCAAAACGTCGTCCCGTCCATACGCTTCGCTATGGTGCAGGACCGTTTGAACGTTCGTGACCGCCCCAGGGTTTTGTAAGTTGAGCCCTATCTGCCGATATGGATGATCTGAGGGTCCGTGATGCGGTTCCCGGAGATGTCCAGAGCATCACCCGCGTCGCCGAGGCGGGATGGACGAGCGCGTACCGGGACCTGCTTGCAGAACGGACGATCGAGGCGGCCCTGGACGAGTGGTACGACACGGCGCTCACTCGCGAGCGCATCGAGGACGACGCCGTGACCTATCTGGTCGCCGAGCAGGCCGACACCGTAGTCGGGTACGCGAGTGGCGCTGCAGTCGACGGCTCTGTGGTCGTACTCGCCTCGATCTACGTCATGCCGGACCGCTGGGGGGAGGGGATCGGGACGGCGCTGCTCGACACGTTCGAGACGCGCTGGTCCGGTCGGCGATACGACGCCGTCCGACTGGACGTGCTCGCGGACAACGAGGTCGGCCAGAGGTTCTACCGTGCCCGAGGCTACGAGGCTGTCGAGGAGCAAGAAACGGAGTTGTTCGGGGAAACAGTCAGGGAACGCCGCTACCGCAAAGAACTGGAACCTGGCTCGCGGTAGCCGTCAGTAGAACTCGCGGACGAGGTCCATCGCGTCTTCGGGTGCGCCGTCCGGAATCTCCGATTTGTTCGCCTCGACGGCGTGGCGTTCGTGATACGGTACCGAGTCTTCGTCCTGATAGAGGACGCCCATATACTCCTTGTCGCCGTCCATCACGGCCTCTTTTGCCTGCTCGCGGTCCGTCGGATCGTAGTCGTCGTCCTCGGCGACGTCGACCAGCGAGCCACGGAAGTAGTCGTACGTGTCCACGTCGTTGAACGTCACGCAGGGGCTGAAGACGTTGACGAAGCCGAAGCCGTCGTGCTCGACCGCCTTCTGAACGATTTCGGCGTGCCGGAGCGCGTCGGAGCTAAACGACTGTGCGATAAACGAGGCGCCCGAAGCCATCGCCAGCGCGAGCGGATTGACCGGCGGCTGTTTCGGTCCCTCGGGCGTCGTCGACGTCTCGAAGTCCTCGCGGCTGGTCGGCGAGGCCTGCCCTTTGGTCAGCCCGTAGATGCGGTTGTCCATCACGATGTAGCTCATGTCGACGTTCCGGCGGACGGCGTGGACGAAGTGTCCGGCACCGATGGAGTAGCCGTCGCCGTCTCCCCCTGCGACCATCACTTCGAGGTCTGGGTTGGCGAGTTTGACGCCGGTCCCGACCGGGAGCGCGCGGCCGTGGACGCCATGGAGCGCGTAGCTGTGCATGTACGTCCCGATTTTGCCGGAACAGCCGATCCCAGCAACGAGGAACGTGTTGTCCGGATCGTTGCCGGTGTTGGCCAGCGCTTTCATCATGCCGTTCATCGTGCCGAAGTCCCCGCATCCGGGGCACCAAGTCGGCTGTTTGTCGGATTTGAAGTCTGTGAATCGAACGTCGGAACTCATGCTGTTACCTCCGTGTCGGCGGCGATTGCGGCCTCGATATCGTCCGCGAGTTCGTTGGCCTTGAATCGCACGCCAGTGTACTTGTTGACGCGTTTCACTCTGGACAGGACGTCGTGCTCGATCAGATCGGCGAACTGGCCGGTCTTGTTACACTCGACGACGATGACGTCCTCGGCGTCCTCGATGGCGGGCGTGAGATCGGGTCGCGGGAAGAGGTACGGCACGGAAAGCACCCGGATGTCGATCCCCCTGTCGTCGAGAATATCGAGGGCTTCGACGATGGCACCCTCGTTCGATCCCCACGAGATGACGAGCGAGTCGGCGTCCGAGTCGCCGAACTCGCGGTAGTCGAACTCCTCGCGTTCGCGGGCCGTCTCGACTTTCCGCTGGCGCTTGTCGACCTGCTTGACGCGCATGTCCGTGCTCTCGGTTCGACGACCGAGTTCGTCGTGTTCGAGGCCGGTCGACATATGTGCGCCCTCCGCTGTGCCGGGGAACGCACGCGGACTGATCCCGTCCTCGGCGTCGGCGTGCGTCCGGAACCGACCTTTCGAGTCGAGCCATTCGTCGATCCCGTCCTCGTCGACGACCTTTCCGCGATCGATCTCGACCTCGTCCATGTCGAACTCGGACGGGTCGAACGTCTCCTCGGTGACGGCAAGCGCGAGGTCCGAGACCAGATACACCGGTAGCTGGTACTTCTCCGCGAGATTGAATGCCTCGATAGTCCGGTGGAAACACTCGGAAATCGTCGTCGGGGCAACGACGAAGCGTGGCACTTCGCCGTGCCCGCCGTACAGGGCCATGTTGAGGTCTCCCTGCTCCTGTTTGGTCGGCATCCCGGTCGAGGGGCCCGACCGCATCACGTCACAGATGACCAGCGGCGTCTCGCTGGTCGCCGCAAGCCCGAACGTCTCGGACATCAGGTCGATCCCCGGTCCCGAGGTCGCCGTCATCGAGCGGGCACCAGCGCGTGCTGCGCCGAGCGCCATGTTGATCGCCGAGAGTTCGTCCTCGGCCTGAATGACGTGACCGCCGTACTGCTCGATTCGGCCGATCAGGTACTGCATCACGTCGGTTGCGGGCGTAATCGGGTAGCCCGCGTAGAACCGACAGCCTGCCGCGATTGCACCCATACCGATCGCCTCGTCCCCGTTGAGCAGAACGTAATCGTTGTCGGTGGTCTCCAGTTCGTAGTCGAACTTGCCGTAGTTCTCCTGGACGTGATCCCGACCGAGTCGGGCGGCATCCCTGTTGTTCTCGACGATCTTCGATCCCTTGTCGCCGAACCGCTTTTCTAGCGACTCGTCGAGGTTCTCGATCGGGAACGAGGCGATTTCGCAGGCGGCCCCGAGCGCCACCGTGTTCGCCATGATCGCGCCGCCAGCCTCCTCGGCCAGCGTTTTGAGCGGAACGCTCACGCCAGTGATCTCTTCTGGGATCTCCGCGTCCCACGAACGCTCGCCGTCGTAGATGATGACGCTATCCTCGTGAAGTTCGTCCAGGTTCTCGTCGATAGTGCGCTGTGTTAGCGCTACCAGCAGATCCAACCGATCGACGACACTTTGAACCTTCTCGGTTGACGTCCGGATCTTGTAGGCGGTGTACCCACCGCGAATGCGGGACGCGAAGTCCTTGGACGTAAAGACGTGGCGTCCCGCGCGCGACAGCGCCTGAGCGAAGATCTTTCCGGTAGAGTCGATCCCGTCACCGGCTTCGCCGCCGATCGCCCAGTTTAGATCTGAGGGCATGTATTGGTCAGCGGGTTGTCTTCGACACGGCAAAAGCCTTCTGAAATACCTACCTGAAAGTTTGTATAAAACCCGGAAGCGAGTTTCTTCCCGTTCATTTTGACGGTATGACGGATCGAGAGTGTTCGGACTCCGGTGTCGTGCTCTGCCTGAATCGAACGGGTCACGAACGCAACCCCTTAGGGAGCCAGCAGCCTATCTTACTGCATGGACGAGACCGAGGTAATGGTTCGCGCCGTGACGACTGTCGGACCGGGCACGATCGCCTTGGAGCTAGAAACGCCCGCCGACTTCGACGCGAACCCCGGCCAGTTCGTCAGATTGCATGCAACGGTCGACGGCGAGGAGATCGCCCGCTACTACACCCTCTCGTCGCCCGACATCGAGGAGACCTTCGAGATCACCGTCGGCATCGATCCTGAGGGCGACCTCTCCCCCTGGCTGGCCGACCGCGAATCCGGTGATACCGTGACGATCGAAGGCCCATTCGGCAACGTTGTCTACGACGAGGGCGACGTCGCCGTCCTCGCTGGCGGCCCCGGCGTCGGGCCGGCAGTCGGCGTCGCCGAGGCGGCCGTTGCGGAGGGCTCCGAAGCGACGATCGTCTATCAGGACGATGCACCCGCCCACGAACAGCGCCTGGACGCGCTCGTCGACTCCGGTGCAACCGTTCGGATCGTCGAAAACAAGCAGGGGCTTACCGACGCCGTCAGGGAGGTCGTCGACGATGGTCAGATCTACGTCTTCGGCTTTCAGGCGTTCGTCGAGGACGCCCGTGACGCCGTCGAGGCCGGTGGCGGTGACTTCTCCGAGGCGGAAGTCGAATCGTTCGGGTAGCCGGCCAAGCGGGTCTTCGTGAGGCGATAGTACTCTCCTGCCGTTCGGTTGTCTCCGTCCGCCCGTAGTCGTGGCTATGGGTGTCTCCGTCCGCCCGTAGTCGTGGCTATGGGTGTCTCCGTTCGCGTTTCAGTCACCGTCGAGCGGACGATTCGGAATCGCCAGTAGTGGTCCCTGTCGTCGAATCAAAAAAGGGTTGTTTTCCTCGCTTTTCAGACACGAACGCATTGAGAGGGCGTCCGCCCTCCGCTCACTGCGTTCGCGGAGACACCGAGAGAGCAACGCTCTCCCGAGCGGACGACTCGACGCGGCCCTTTAGGCCTCGTCTTCGTCGTCCACGTCCTCGAAGTCGGCGTCGACGAACTCGTCTCCTTCGGCGTCAGGACCGGGACCTGCAGCGCCACCGGGGCCGCCCGCAGGGCCACCGCCCATGCCGCCTGCGCCTGCTGCGCCGGCCTGGGCTTCCTGCTGGTACATCTGCTTGCCGATCTCCTGGAGCGCGTCGCTGAGGCTCTCGGTAGCCTCCTCGTACTCCTCTGTGCCGGCGTCCTCGTCTTCGAGCGTCGCTTCGACGTTCTCGATTTCGGCTTCGATGTCCTCGATCAGGGCCTCGTCGAGTTCCTCCTCGTTCTCCTCGAGCAGCGTGTCCGCTCGCTGGATGGACTCCTCGGCAGCGTTGCGCGCTTCGATGCGCTCGCGGCGTTCCTGATCCTCTTCGGCGTGCTGTTGGGCTTCCTGCTGCATCTCCTCGATCTGCTCGTCCGAGAGGCCAGCGCCGCCTTCGATGGTGATCTCCTCGGCGTTACCGGAGCCTTTGTCCTCGGCCTGCACGTTGACGATGCCGTTCTCGTCGATGCTGAAGCCGACCTCGATCTGGGGCGTTCCGGCCGGTGCCGGCGGGATACCGGTGAGGTGGAACTCGCCGAGCATCTCGTTTTCGTTCGCTATCTCGCGCTCGCCCTGGAAGACCCGGACCTGCACTGAGGTCTGGTTGGCCGCGGCGGTGGTGAAGATCTTCGACTCCTCGGTCGGGATGGTCGTGTTCTTCTCGATGAGTCGCTCGAAGAGGCCGCCTTTGACCTCGATACCGAGCGAGAGCGGCGTGACATCGAGCAGCACGATGTCGTCGACCTCGCCGCCGAGCACGCCACCCTGGATCGCCGCACCGAGTGCAACGGCTTCGTCCGGGTTGACGTTCTTTTTCGGCTCCTTACCCGTCATCTCCTCGACTTTCTCTTGGACCTGTGGCATCCGCGTCGAGCCACCGACCATCAGCACTTCGTCGATATCGTCTTTGGACTTGCCGGCGTCTTCGAGCGCCTGCTCTGTCGGCGCGACGGTCCGCTCGATCAGATCGGCCGTTAGCGACTCGAACTTCGCACGCGTCAGGCTCTCTTCGAGGTGGATCGGACCGTCGTCGGTCGCAGTGACGAAGGGCAGATTGATCTCGGTCTCTTTGCGCGAGGAGAGTTCGATCTTGGCTTCCTCGGCCGCGTCTTTCAGTCGTTGGAGGGCCTGTCGGTCGTCGGTAAGATCGACGCCGTGTTCGTTCTCGAAGTTCTCCGCGAGCCAGTCGATGATCGCGTGGTCCCAGTCGTCGCCACCGAGGTCGTTGTCCCCGTTCGTGGCGACAACCTCGTAGACACCGCCTCCGAGGTCGAGAATCGAAACGTCGAACGTCCCGCCACCGAGGTCGTAGACGAGGACCGTCTGGTCCTGATCCTCGTCGATACCGTAGGCCATCGACGCGGCGGTCGGTTCGTTGACGATCCGCTCGACCTCGAAGCCGGCGATCTCGCCGGCGTCTTTCGTCGCCTGGCGCTGTCGATCACTGAAATAGGCAGGGACCGTGATAACTGCCTTCTCCAGTTCCTCGCCGAGATACTCCTCGGCGTCGTGTTTGATCTTCTGGAGGATCATCGCCGAGACCTGCTCGGGCGTATACTCCTCGTCGTCGATCCGGACGGTATAGTCCTCGTCGCCCATGTGGCGCTTGATGGACTCGATCGTTCGATCCGGATTCTGGATCGCCTGGTTCTTTGCCGGTTTGCCGACGAGACGCTCGCCGTCTTCGGTAAACGAGACGGCGGAAGGCGTCGTCCGCTCCCCTTCGCCGTTTACGATGATCTCGGGGTCACCACCTTCCATAACAGCGAACGCGCTGTTCGTCGTACCAAGGTCGATACCGAGAATCTTGTTACTGGCCATCTTGCAAGAGGGTTGTAGACTGTTCCGTATAAACCTTTCTACACAGCGATAAACGAGCGAATTAAAATCCGGGGAAGCGGTCGCTACGCAACTGATTTCGGCCGCCGTGCAGCGACGTTTTTAATCAGATACCGAAGTACGCTCTCGATCAAACACGTCCAGTTCGATGAACTCCGATTACTCCTCGTTCGCCGCGACGTCCGCGTCTCGTTCGTGCTCGTCTTCCGATTCGTTGTCGCCGTCGCCTTCGTCCTCCACTTCGTCGGTGTCGGCCTCGGTATCGTCTTCTTCGACTTCGTCGGTATCAGCCTTTTCCTCGTCGGGTTCGGCTTCGGCATCCTCGGCCGCTTCGTCTTCGCTGTCGTCGGGGTCAGCAGCATCCTCCTCGGAGTCCTCGACCTCCGGTTCGGCCTCGCTTTCGTCCGCATCATCGTCGCCGTCCTCGGCAGCACCTTCGTCGCTATCGTCCTCGTGATCCGCTGTGTCTTGCGCCGCTTCGTCCGCGACCGCCTCGACGTCTTCAGCGTCGTCTTCTCCTCCATCTCCGACATCTTCGCCGGCTTCAGCGTCGTCATCTTCGTCCACGGCCGGTTCGACGTCCTCGCCGTCCTCCTCTCCGCTGTCCGCGTCAACCTCGACGTCTTCGTCGGTGGCCTCGTCCTCATCTTCGCTCTCCTCTGCGCCGTCTTCGCTGGCCTCTGCGTCGGCGTCGGTCTCCTCCACGTCATCCTCGCTTTCCTCGGCCGGGGCCACACCCGTGCTGACGGTGACCTGTGCCGACTGGAGCAGTTTGCCCGCGATCTCGTAGCCAGGACGGTACAGATCCGCGACTGTCCCCTCCGGTTCGTCGCTGTCGACGCGCATCATCACTTCGTGTTTGTTGGGGTCGACCTCCGCACCTGCACCCGGTTCGACGGTCGTGACGTTCTCGTCTTCGAGGATCCGGTCGAAGCTCTTGAGCGTCATCTCGACGCCCTCGCGGATGCTTTCGACGTCGTCGTGGTCCTGATCGACCGCCCGGAGCAGGTTGTCCCGGACCTCGACGAGTCGCTCGACGAGATCCTCGGCCGCTCGCTCCTTGATCCGCTCTTTCTCGCGTTCCTGGCGTTTCTTGTAGTTCTGGAACTCGGCCTGCTTCTTCTGGAGTTTCTCCTCCAGCGTCTCGACTCTTGTGTCCCGCTCTTCGAGTTCCGACTGCACCGTTTCGAGTTCGGATTCGGTCTCCGCTAGATCGTCCCGTACCGCCTCGAGGGTCTCTTCGAGATCGGCGACCGCGCCGTTGAGTTCGATCGCGATCTCGGCCAGTGACTTCACCTCCTGGCCTAGCTCCGGATCGCGTTCTGCGACCTGTGCGACCAAGTCCTCGCGGATCTCCATATCGATGTCCGCATCCGGGTCCGGCGCTTCGGCCTCGGCTCCCTCGTCTTCGGTCATGCCCGGTACAAGCCGTCCGGCAAGTATAAGCGTTCAGGAAACCGCTCGCGGCGAGGTCCGGAACCGTTTTTCCGTCCCCCGCCCCTACGCAGTGACGTGACGACGAGGCTCAGTTTCGAGGACGGGACGCTTCGGCTCACCGGCGAGGACGTCGGCGACCTGCCGGACGTCGAGTTCGATCCGCGCTCGGAGAGCCATCGTGCACCTGCCCATCGCTATGCGGCGCTCCGTGACGCCCTGGACGAGCGACGCGAGGAGGTCGTAGACGACGTGCTCGATCTCCAGTCCGTGCCGTCGCTCGCATCGAGTTATCAGCTCCGCGAGTACCAGGGCGACGCGCTCGACGCCTGGCAGGCCGCCGACTGCCGTGGCGTCCTCGAACTCCCGACCGGGAGCGGCAAGACCGTCATCGGCGTCGCCGCCATCGCGGCGCTGTCGACGCCGACGCTCGTCGTCGTCCCGACCATCGACCTGCTCGAACAGTGGCGTGCCGAACTGGACGAGGAGTTCGGTACCGACGTCGACCTCGGACAACTCGGCGGCGGCGTCCAGCAGGTCGGCCCGCTGACTGTCGCGACCTACGACTCGGCGTACCTGCGCGCCGAGGATATCGGCGACCGGTTCGAGCTGGTCGTCTTCGACGAGGTCCACCACCTCGGCGGCGAGGGATACAGGCAGATCGCCCGGTTGCTCGCCGCGCCAGCGCGGCTTGGCCTCACTGCCACCTTCGAGCGCCCGGACGACGCCCACGAGGTCGTCGCGGAACTCGTTGGGGAAGTCGTCTACTCGCTCGAACCGGACGATCTCGCGGGCGAACACCTCGCGGCCTACGAGGTCAAGCGCCGGTCGGTCGAGCTCACTCCCGAGGAGCGCGCCGAGTACGACAACCAGCAGGGAACCTTTACGGACTATCTCAAACGCTCGAACATCCAGCTCCGGAGCGGGAGCGATTACCAGGAACTCGTCAAGCGATCGGGACGTGATCCCGCGGCTCGCGAGGCGCTGCTGGCAAAACAACGCGCCCGCGAGATCATGATGAGTAGCGATGCCAAGGTCGACGCACTCGCTGACATCCTCGACCGGCATCGCGGCGAGCGTACCATCCTCTTCACCGCCCACAACGACTTCGCCTACCGGATCGCCGATCGGTTCCTGATCCCGCCGATCACCCACCGGACCTCGACGAGCGAGCGCCGGGAGATTCTCGATCGGTTCCGCGCGGGCGAGTACACACGCGTCGTCACGTCGAACGTGCTGGACGAGGGAATCGACGTCCCCGACGCCAGCGTCGCGGTCGTCCTCTCGGGGAGCGGGAGCGAACGCGAGTTCACCCAGCGACTCGGCCGGATCCTCCGTCCCAGCGAGGAGACCGACCGCGCCCTCCTGTACGAAGTCGTTGCCCGTGACACCGCCGAAGAGGGCGTGTCGAACCGCCGGCGGTGACGGTTCGATCCCGCCAGCGCGGTTAGCTATTTCCGATCAAATGTAGATAGTTAATATGATGACTACGGAGCACACTGACGCGCTCGAACCGCTCGATATGTGGATCGACATTGGCGGGCGGCATCTCCACTACGTCACGGCCGGTAGCGGCGCAACTCCGGTCGTGTTACTGCACGGCGGCATCGTCGATGCCGCCACGCTCTCGTGGGGGGGTTCGATTGCCCCGTTCGCCGACGATCAGCGAGTGATCGCACTCGACCTGCCGGGCTACGGTAGCAGTAGCCGTCCGGACGCGGAGTACACGACAGCCTATCACGCCGATGTTCTCGGGGATTTCCTCGACGCGCTGAACCTCTCTTCGATCAGTCTCGCCGGCGTCTCGATGGGGGGCGGAATCGCGCTCCGATACGCGTTATATAACCAGTCCCGTGTCAAGAGTCTCGTTCTCGTCGACAGTCACGGTCTCGGTCGAAAACTCCCCAACGGCTATCTCACCTACGTGCTGTCGCGGCTTCCGAAACTGAACGAGCTATCTATCTCGCTCCTCAAGCGGAACCGTCGCCTTGCAAAACTCGCCCTTTCGAGCATCGTCCATGACCCGGACACGCTGTCCCGGTCGGTCGTCGACGAGTTCCATCGCCTCCTGCAGCGGCCGGATGCGGGGCGAGCGTACCGGCGCTGGCGAGCACGTGAAGTCGAACGGGGCGGTTTCCGGACCGATTTCTCGGATCGGCTTGGGGATCTGGAGGTCCCGACCCTGCTCGTCCACGGCACCGAGGACCCGATTTTCCCGGTCAGGTGGTCGCGCCGAGCGGCGGACCGGATCCCCGAGGCGAGCCTCGAAATCCGCCCGGAGTGTGGGCACTGGCCCCAACGCGAGCAGACCACCGCGTTCAACGAGCGAGCGATGGAGTTTCTGGCCCAGTACGGTCAGTGATCGACGCGGGAGAACGCCGTCCCGAATGGGTTTTTATCGCCACCCGCCGTAGCCCGGATCGTGCTGACGAAGGAACTGCTCCGCGTCTCCCGGGCCGGTGGGGGCTACCATCCACAGTTCGCCAGACGGGAGCACCGCCCGCTCGCGGCGAAACTACTCGGTACCTACCAGGGCCACGTCGGTCACACGGTCGGCGAACTGGAGGACGCACTCACTGCACTGGAACGCGATGCGGAGGATTTCAAACTCGTTCGGGGGTTCGCCAAACTGCTAGAGTACGACGCGACTGTCGAGACGCAAGCGCCAGTGGACCCCGAGCGGGCGCGACGGAGCGCCTTCGAGGCCGCAGAATCCGTGGGCGTCGTCCGGCCAGAAGAGCGTGCGGAGGCTATCGAGCAAGCGGCGACCGGTCTCGCGGTTCCGACTAACGACCTCGAAACCGCGCTGTTTGCCGACCTCGACGACCGGCAGGTGCTCGCCTCGTTCGACGCCCGCTGGGACCCCGAGGGGCTGATCACACAGTACAACCTCTCGCTCGCCCAGACCGCGCTGTTCGATGCGACGGAGATTCGGCTCCGGTCGTCCGATCCGAAGGGCCTCGTCTCGGCAGTGAAGCGACTCGGCCTGCTCTACGAGGTGCGAAAGACGAGCGAGGGGCGAGAGTTGGTCGTCACCGGCCCGACCGGGCTCTTTCGCGCGACGCGGCGGTACGGCACCCAGTTCGCACGATTGCTCCGGAGCGTCGCGAAGACCGACGAGTGGCATCTCTCGGCGACTATCGACGACCGCGGAACCGAGCGTGAACTCCGCCTCTCGGACGAGGATCCGGTGCGCGTCCCGGGCGTCGAACCGCTCGTCGAGGACCGCTACGACAGCGGCGTCGAAGCCGACTTCGCGGCCCGGTTCGAGGCGCTGGATCTGGACTGGGATCTCGTCCGGGAGCCGGAGCCACTGGCCGCCGGGGCGAGCGTGATGATCCCCGACTTCGCCTTCGACTACCGCTTCGCAGACTTCCGCATCTTCTTCGAGATCATGGGCTTTTGGACGCCCGAGTACATCGAGACCAAACTCTCGAAACTCGATACCGTCGAGGACGTCGAACTGCTGGTCGCCGTCGACGAGAGTCTCGGCGCGGGCGAGGAGATCGAGGCCCGCGACCACCGGGCGATTCCGTACTCCGGAACGGTACGGATCAAGGACGTCCGCGACGCACTGCGGCAGTACGAGGCGGACCTCGAATCGGCCAGCGCGGCCGACCTGCCCGACGAACTCGTTCCCGAGGCTGACGCCCTTACCCTCGACGAACTGGCCGAACGCCACGGCGTGAGTGTGAGCGCTATCGAGGAGCAGTCGTTCCTCGAGCACGAGCGAATCGGACGGACGCTGGTGCGTCCGGCCGTGCTCAACGAACTGGCGACCCGACTCGACGCCGGTATGGACTTCGCCGACGCCGAGGAACGGATCACCGAGGCGGGCATCGACGACGCCAGCACCGCCCTCTCGCGCCTCGGCTACCGCGTCGAATGGGACGGGCTAAGCGGCGGGACGGTTCGCGAGCAGTAACCGACCGTTCTCGGAGCGAATCGCGACGCGATCCGTCGACTACGACGACTCGGTGAACAGTCGGATATCGTCGGCGACACCGCCGTCCTGGCCCTCGGGGACTCCCGCGAACCACTCGAGCGACAGGTCGTCCACCCTGCTGTCGATATCCTCGATGCTCACGTCACCGTCTACTGAGGCGGTGAAGACCACATTGTACATGCTCGTACGCCGCTCAGGATCGTTCTCGGCACAGAAGTCGATACGGCGAACGAGTTCCACTTCTTCGAGAGCGACTGTGGTGTCGAGGAGAGTTTCCGCCCTCTGTCGGGCGATAGCCGTCCAGTCCTCACCGGAGTCGACGGGGGCGGCAACCAGGGTCCACCCGTGGGAGCCATCGTTCATCAACAGCACCTCGCCCTCGTCGTTAGTTATGCCGACGACGGCGTGGCTATCGACGGAGTCGGCTATCGATTCGAACTCGCGGGAGAGGCGTTGGGTCTCTTCTTGGAACGGGACAGTCGCACGGTTACGCAGGGACTCAGGGTCAGTGAAAGGATCCACATCGACATGTGTCTGCGGATTATGATAAGTCCTGCCGTCGAAACTCTGCTGACGCCTCCCAGATGGCGACTGTCTACTCGCTGTCAGTATCGAACGTTCGTACTACAGGCATTGAATAAGTATACTGTACACGCCGACGATAGCGGGTTCACGGCTCCCGGAACCGTTAACTGACGAGCCACGTAGAAACTCGCTATGGTACTGCTGGTTCCGTTCGATGGGTCCGACCTCTCCACGGCCGCGCTAGAACGTGCCCGAGAGTTCGGCGAGTTCACCGACGAGGAAGTCGTCGCGCTCGCGGTTATCCCTCCAGATCCCGAGTTCGCACGAGACCGTGGCTGGCTAGCGCCCGATGAAGGGTTCGACGCGGAGATGATCTGTACGCGCATCCGTCATCAACAAGAGGACGTGGCTGCCGACGCCACCTTCCGCTGTGAGGAGACCGCAGAGACGGATTACCGGGCGACGATCACGACCGATATCACGCGAACGATCCGGCAGGTCGCGGCAGAACTAGAAGCCTCTATCATCTTCATCGGTAGCGAAAACGCGGGCCGTGTCTCGACGCCGCTGACCAGCGTCGGTAATCCGATTTCGGAGGACCCACACTACGATATTCACATCGTCCGCCACGCGGAGTAGGGGCTACTGGACGACGACCCGTCCGTTCGAGTGGACGTCCACGTCGCAGCCGCAGTAAGTAAACGACACCGAGCAACAGGGGTTCGGCCCGTCAGAGTCGGCCGACTCCATCAACCGGTCCAGCGCGTCGGGATCGATCGCACTGGCAAGCGGCGGCGAAAGATCGCTCGGATCGCTCTCTTCTACGTCGGCGACCGTTTCGACGACGCGAAGGCTCGGGTTCTTGTCGTACATTCGTTAGACGAGTAGCTGTACGTCGGAGTCAGCCATATGCTGGAGCGCCGTCGCAGCGCCGACACCAGTAGTCACGCCGTCGTAGAAGTCGTCCTCGTCGTAATCCATCAGATCAATCGTCATCTGACAGGCCTGCAGATCGACTCCTTGTTCGAGCGAGAGATCGATCAACTCTTTGATCGTCGCGGTGCCGTTCTCGTCGATCTTGTTGCGCATCATACGCGTCGCCATCGCGTCCATCCCGGGGAGGGCGGCGACTGCGTTCGGCATCGGCATGCTCGGGTTGCCGACAGCGCTCAGTTTGAGGTCTTCCGATTTCTCCTCGTGGAGGATATCGAGTCCCCAGAACGTATGGAAGACGACGACGTCCCAGCCGAAGGCTGCGGCCGTACTCGCCAGAATCAGCGGCGGGTACGCCATGTCTAGCGTCCCTTTGGTGGAGACGATTGTCATCTGCTTCGTATCGTCGCCGTCGTCGAGGTCGGCCAGAGACGCCTCTAGCTCGTCGACGCGCTCGCGAAGGGCTTCCATCTCAGCGGGGTCGGGTGTTGTCTCGTCACCGGAGGGTGTGGAGCTGTCGGTACTCATGCAGTCTGTTTCACGTAGTGTTTGTACACGTCGTCGGCCTCGACCTGTTCGAGTAGTTCGACACCCGGCGTTCCCTCTGCCCATCCCTTGATGTCGCTCATGCTACCGGAGTCCGTCGCGAGGACCTCCAGGACCTCACCGGCGGCGAGGTCGTCGATGGCCTGTTTAGTCTTGACTACCGGCATCGGGCAGGACTGTCCTTTCACGTCGAGTGTCTCGGCGATGTCGTATTGTGAACTCATAGTTAATCTGCTCTGTATTGGAGCTATTACACAATATCAGACAGATGGATATAAAAGCTCCGGTTATTGTATTCGATATGAACAGCCGCTATTCTAAGGATATGTAATTATGTAGTGAAATGGCGTATCTATACGTGGAAGACCCTTTGAGAAAATAGCCCAGGCTACTATCTTGTATAGTAATTGCACTACTATGCAAACTCTTATGAGGAACCACCCGATATTCTACGGTGTACAACATGGACGACATGGATTTTCCAACGCCGGACGTCGAAGTCGAATCGATCGACCCCAGCGAGTTGAAAGCGCAGATCGATGCGGGCGAGTCACTCACTCTCCTTGACTCGCGTATGACGAGCGAGTACGAGGAATGGCGGATCGACGGTGAGAACGTCGAATCGATCAACATCCCGTACTTCCACTTCCTCGACGACGAGATCCCCGAAGACATGCTCGACCGGATTCCGGACGACCGCGAGGTGACCGTTCTGTGTGCCAAAGGCGGCGCAAGCGAGTACGTCGCCGGCTCGCTGAAAGAGCTCGGCTACGACGTCGACCACCTCGATAACGGAATGAACGGCTGGGCGCGCGTCTACGAGGCCGTCGAAGTCACTGACTACGACGGCGCGGGGACGCTCCTGCAGTATCAGCGCCCCTCCAGTGGCTGTCTCGGCTACTTCGTCTACGACGACGACGAAGCGGCCGTGATCGACCCGCTACGTGAGTTCACCGACCGGTATCTGGAGGACGCTGAGGAGTTGGGCGTCGATCTTCAGTACGCCATCGACACGCACGTGCACGCGGACCACATATCAGGTGTCAGGAATCTGGCTGACGAGGGCGTCGAGGGCGTCATCCCCGAGCCAGCAGTCGAGCGGGGCATCACCTACGCCGACGACATGACTCTCGCCGCGGACGGCGACGAGTTCGCGGTCGGCGACGTGACCATCGAGACGGTCTATACGCCCGGCCACACCTCCGGGATGACCTCGTACCTGATCGACGACTCGCTGCTCGCGACCGGCGACGGCCTCTTTATCGAGAGCGTCGCCCGGCCGGACCTCGAAGAGGGCGACGAGGGCGCACCCGAAGCCGCGAGCCAGCTCTACGAGTCGCTCCAGGATCGTGTTCTCACGCTGCCCGACGAGACGCTCATCGGTGGTGCGCACTTCAGCGATGCGGCGGAGCCAGCCGAGGACGGCACCTACACCGCGCCGATCGGCCGACTCGTCGACGAGATGGACGCACTGACGATGGACGAAGACGAGTTCGTCGAGCTGATCCTCTCGGACATGCCGCCCCGCCCCTCTAACTACGAGGACATCATCGCCACCAACCTCGGCCAGCAGGAGGCGGACGACGAGGAAGCCTTCGAGCTAGAACTCGGCCCGAACAACTGCGCCGCTAGCCAGGAGTCGCTGGCGGATGACTGATCGGGAATGGTAACCGAACTCGTCGCTCCGGCACTGCTCGAAACACCGTTCCCGGAGGGGATCAGTCGCTACGCCGTCGGTGGCCTGTTTGTGGGTCTCGGCGCGCTCGTCATCTACCTCGGGACCGGGATCAGCGCCGGCGCGAGCACATTCCTCGAATCGACGCTCTCGTACGTCTCGGATCAGTCACGGTTCCAGCAGTATCGTCGCTCGCGGGACTGGCGGATCGTCTTCACCCTCGGGATCATCTCGGGGGCGGCGGTCTACGCGCTCACGTTCCAGTCCGGACTCGTCACGAGTTCGCTGTACACGCCAGGAACGACCGGCACACTCCGAGAGATCGGCGGCGTGACGGTCTGGCTCACCGACGTCCAGCCGTGGCGGCTGTTCCTCGGCGGCATCTTCGTCGGGGTCGGTACCCGGGTCGGCAAGGGCTGTACCTCGGGACACGGCGTCTGTGGCGTCGGTTCGGCCTCGAAAACGTCGATCATCGGCGTGGCGACGTTCATGCTCGTGGCGATCGGGACCGCTCAGCTAGTGATGGCGCTGGGGGTGAGTCCATGATCAGCGAGACGCAAGCGAAGCACGGGTCTCGAAATTGCGAACGGCGAGGTGACGAGCCGAGAGACGCGAGAGCCGACCGTAGAGAGGGTCTCGAAATTACGAACGGCGAGGTGACGAGCCGTGAGTAGTACTCGCCATCCCCTGTTCATGCCGCTGATCTACGTCGGCGGCCTGATCTTCGGTTTCGGCCTCGGCTTCAGCCATATGGCCCAACCGGAGGTCGTGTTGAACTTCCTCCAGTTCCAGGATTTCGGCCTCATCTTCGTGATGTTCGGGGCCGCTATCGTGACCGGACTCGGCTTCGCGATCATCCCGCGACTGCTCGACAGCGCACCGCTGACCGGCGATAGCTACGGCCGGCGACTGAAATCGTTCGATCGGAACGTCCTGATCGGCGGCGCGATATTCGGCGTCGGCTGGGGCCTCTCGGGGATCTGTCCCGGCGCGGCCTACGCCAGCCTGGGCGTCGGCAACGTGACGATCCTCTGGGCACTCGCCGGCATGTTCGTCGGCGCGTACCTGCAGGGCGTCTGGCGCAGCCAGAGCGCCGACGCGGACGCGGTCGCGACCGGTGCGGACTGAGGCTAGATAAACGCCAGCGGAACCATCACGGCGACCCCGATGGCGATACCGCCACCGAGTTCGAGTGCTCCGCGGTATCGCATGTCGGTTCCGAGCTCTAGCGCCTCCGGGATGAACTCCGTCAGAACGAGATAGATCATCGCACCGGCGGCGAAGCCAAAGCCGAAGGGGAGGAACTGCCGCGCGTAGCGGACGAACGCGAACGCGAGGACTGCCCCGATCGGCTGTGGCAGACTGGAGAAGACCGCCCACCAGACCATCCTCCACTCCGAGATGCCCAGCGAGCGGAGCGGGATCGAGATGGCCGTCCCCTCCGGGACGTTGTGAATCGAGATGGCGATGGTCATAAAGACCGCCAGGACCGGGACGGTAAAGCCGAGGAACTGCAGGCCGCCTTCGAGGCCGAGGTCGGCAAAGGAGACGCCGACGGCGACGCCCTCTGGGAAACTGTGGACCGTCAGGATTCCGAGGATGAGCACGAGTTTTTTGAAGTCCGCTTCCTCGTACTCCTTTGGATCGATTTCCGCGTCCACGAGCACGTCGTGGGCGACGATGACGAGCAGGACGCCGACGCCCATCCCTGCGATGATTTCTAGTGGGGTCCCCTCCCGGAGTCCCTCTTCGATGAGGCCGAACAGCGACGCCGACACCATGATCCCGGAGGCCAGACCCCACAGAGCGACGTTGTACCGGTCGCTAATGTCGTCGAAGAAGAAAAACGGGATCGCGCCGAGACCCGTCGCCAGCGCGGTGATGAACCCGGCGAGGAACACCAACACGAGGTTTTCTACGAGGACCATTGACACGTTATCTGTCGAACTGACGGTATAAATTGCCAGCGAAAGCGGCGTGGCGGGGATCGAGGCGGATCACGGCTGTTAGTCCGATAGCGCCGCTCTCGTCGGGTGTTCAGCGTTCGTCGCTCGTTCCGGATCGAAGAACGTCTCGAAGACCTTTCGCTGTCACGCGCGGAGATGCTGGCGGAACGTCGACTGACGGATGCCCATCCGCTCAGCGAGTTCGTCGCCGCTCGACTCGCGATCCCGCTCAGGCTGATTCGACGGCGAGGTCCAGCAGCGTTTCGTTCTCGACGTTGTCGGTCACGGGACAGCGATCCTCGATCGCAGCGAGCCACTCGTCGAGCGTCGCCTTATCGGCATCCGAGACGACGGAGACTGTGACGTCGAGATCCTGCAGGCCGGGGCGGGCGTCGGATTCTTCGCCACGATAGCGCGAGTAGTCGACTCCCCCCTCGATTTCGACGGTCATCTCCTCGATGTCGATATCCATGTCACGGGCGACCATCGTCCCGGTCGAGTTCAGACAGCCAATGATCGAACCGAGGAAGTACTCGACCGGGTTGACGTCCTTGCCGACGACGAACTCGGCGTCGCCGGTATCTACTTCGATCCGCTTCGGGCTTATTCGTGTACCGCTCAGTTCGTACGTGGATAGCTCGTTCGAGTCTGTCATCGATCTACTGGTAGTTCGACCGTTTGTGGCTTAAGTCTTGTCTAGATTACACAATTCTGATAACGGCCCACGTGCCGGAATCGGACGGCTGGTCCCGTTCGACGGCTCAGACCAGCGTGATCCCGCCGTCGACGACCAGGTACGCGCCAGTACTGAACGCCGCTGGCTCCGAAGCGAGATAGGTGATCTCGGATGCCATGTTGCCAGTCCGCAGGTACCATCTGGTCGAGCCCAGCAGTCGGGAAGATCCCTGCATTGGTGACCAGTACGTCGACGCGCCCGAACTCGTCGATGGTGTCCTCGACGACGGACTGGGCCTGCTCGGCGAGCAACATAGCGGTCGCTTCTCCGATTTCTCGTCCTGCTCCCGTTACGATCGCTACCTGGTTATCGAAATCGAGCAGTGCGTTCGGAGCTACGACGGATCCCGGTATAACCGGGCGGGGCGGGTCGTCGATCCGGGCGGAGCAACCGCTCGGTACTGCTGTATTCCGGAAAAAGCGGCCCGATCAGGCGGTGCGTTCCGGCGGAACGAGCATCACGTTTCCGTCCGCACGAGCGACGATGTCCTCGGAGACGCTCCCGAGCAGGAGTCGGCGCAAGCGGCTATGGCCACGCGAGCCAAGCAGTGTCGTCGTCGGGCGATACTCGTCCTCAGCGGCGAGGATCTCGTCCGCGGGATCGCCCTGCCTGACGTCGATCCGGGTCTCGATCCCCCAGTCTTCGAGGCGTTCGGCGAGCGCCGCGAGTTCCGCTTCCGGATCCGCCCCCTCACCGAGGCCGGGGTCTTTCGGCGTCTCGACGTGGACGAGTGTGGCCTCCTGGGTAGCGTGACGCAGGTACGAGAACGACTCGAAGGTGCGCTCGGCGTTCGCGGAGAAATCGGTTGCGAACAGCATGCGCTGGAAGAGGTGTTCACGGAGCACTTCGGGATCGTCCGTGGCGCGCTCGATCCGGTTGACGATCAGTGGGACGACGGTCGTCCGGGCGAGATTCCGGGCCGTCGAGCCGATCACGCGGTTTTCGAGCGGGCTCTTCCCGCGGGACCCGACTATGGTCAGGCCCGCACCGACCGTCTCGGCGACGCCGTTGATCCGCCGGTGTGGTGTCCCGCGCACGACGTGGGTTTCGACGTCGAACCCGGCCGACTCGATCACGCTCCGATAGCGGTCGAGGCCCTGCTTTCGTCGTTTCTCGAAGTCGATCCCGGGCATCCCCGCGTGGACGTTCGCCGGGATGACAGTCACGAGATGCATCTCTTCGACGCCGATCCGGCCGAGACAGTTCAGACAGGTCTCGCTCTCGATCGTCGCCTCGCTCGCCGCCGAGAGGTCCGTCGCAAGTACCGCTTTCATACCCAGTCATACGGATGGCGGGTATAATATTGTTTGGTTTATCCATTATTGTGGTCGCTGTGGAATGCCGAATGAAACCGATGCGCAGGGTGATCAACCCATGGTAACAGTACTCACGAGTGTTGGTTCGCGCCCACGCCGCGCGGTTTCGACTGAAGGCCTTCAGTTGACTGATCGACTGTGTCGCTATATTCGCATACGTTATCAAAATATATGCATTGGTTAGGCGTCGGATAGCTGGCTATAATATTGTACGGATATCCCACAAGCGTTATACACGCCCTACGAGTAGAGGGTGTTGAAGACAATGACCCGAACACGCGAAACACAGGGGTGGACGATATGATCGACGTGATTGCACTTCCCGATTACGTGCAAGCGGCGATACTCATCGGGGTAGTACTGGCAGAGGCAGTTGCCTTGTACGCTGGCTATGGAGCGCTCGAAGACGTGCTCGCTCCCGCCATAATCGAAACCATAGAGCAAGTCTGATCTATGGAGGTACTCGGACTCGGACTCGAGTTGTTGGTCCTGTTCGTCGGCTTCGGCTTCATGGTCGGGGTCTTCTTCGGTTTCTTCGGGATGGGCGGCTCGTTTCTGGTTACGCCGGCACTACTGATCCTCGGCTATCCGGCGCCGGTAGCGATCGGTAGCTCGATGGCGTTCGTCTTCGGGACGGCCGTCATCGCGACGATGAAACACCACGACGTCGGCTCTGTCGACTACAAACTCGGAGCGCTGATGTTCGTCGGTATCGCCGTCGGGATCGAGATCGGCAAGTACGGCGTGCTGGCGCTAGACGCGCTCGGACAGGCGGAACTGGTCGTGGGCAGCGTCTACATCCTGTTGCTGGCCGCGATCGGCGTGCTGTTTGTCCGTAGTGCACTCCAGCAGGACGAGGAGAGCGACGACGAATCGGAGTCCGATCCCGACGATATCCCCGAGATAGCCAAGACGATCAAGTCCTACAACATCCCGCCGATGGTAACGCTCACTGACGGCTCTAAAGCGTCCATGTGGACGATCACCGGCGTCGGCGGGGGCGTCGGCGTCGTCTCCGGTTTCCTCGGGGTGGGCGGCGGCTTTATTCGGATGCCCGCGATCTACTACCTCATCGGCGTCCCGCTGGCGGCGGCCGTCGGGACGAGCCTCTTCGGCGCGCTGATGTCGGGTGCCGTCGGCGCCTTCTCGTACGGACTGGACGGCGTCGTTAACCTCGGCATCGTCACGGCGCTGCTCGCTGGGAGCGCCCTCGGCGCCCGGATCGGATCGGCATCGACCGCCTATGTCGACGAGAGCGACGTGACGATCTACTTCGGCATTATGTTGTTGTTGGCCAGCATCGCGGTCGCTTTCGGTGAACTCGCTTCCTGGCTCTCGATGCCGATTCTCGATACCGTGAGTTTCGTTCTGCTCCTCGGCTCCTCGGCGTTCGTCACCGTCGTGATCTTCTACTACGGTGCACAGGCGATCAGAGAGAACGGCCGAACAGCAACAGTTTCGCCGGGAGGGAACGATTGATACGGTTGGATTCCTCAGACATACTAGCGATGTGGGTTGTTCCCTTTCAACCGTCGGATAGGCCGCTCCTACAGGTAGTTGTTTGCTCAGGTGAGCGACGATGAGTCTCGTGCCAGTGGTCGCTCTCGTCCTGGCTCTCGGGGTCGCGTCCCGGGTGCTTGGAGACCGCTTTCGACTCCCAAGTGTCCTGTTTCTGATCGTGGCTGGCGTCCTGATCGGCCCCGAAATCCTCGGGATAGTCTCACGCGAGACGTTCGGCGGCGGCCTCACCACGATGGTCGGCGTCAGTGTCGCGATTATCCTCTTCGAGGGTGGGTATCATCTGCATCTGGACAAGATCCGGGAAGCGCCGGATGCGCTGCTTCGACTGGTCACTGTCGGCGCGGCGGTCACGTGGTTCGGAACTGCTGCGGCCGTGATCGTGTTTCTCGACACCAGCATCGAGGTCGGCCTGCTCGTCGGGGCCCTGCTGATCGCCACCGGCCCCACTGTGATCGGCCCGATTCTCAACGTCGTCACCGTTCGTGATCACGTCGGTGCGCTCCTCGAAGGGGAAGGTGTTATCAACGACGTTACGGCCGCAGTCCTGGCCGTCGTCGTCTTCGAGGTGCTCGTGCTCGGCGACGGTAGCCTGTCCTTTTTCCTCTACGACTTCGGGCTACGCCTCCTGGTCGGCTTTACGAGCGGCGCGCTCGTTGCAGGCGTGGTCTGGGCGCTGCTCACCCGGAATAATATCGGCCCGGGCACGGCCGCGTTGCACGCCAGACTGATCGTACTCGCCGGTATCATCGTCTCATACGGCGCTGCCGAGGTCGTCGCCAAGGAGACGGGAATCGCCGCTGCGGCGATGGCCGGGTTCATCCTCGGTAACGTCGATCTCCCCCACCACGAGGAGGTCATCGACTTCCTCGACGATCTCTCGGTCGTCGTGCTCTCGTTCGTGTTCGTGGCACTGGCCGCCCTGATCGACTTCGGCGACATACTCGCGCTTGGGGTGGCGGGTATCGCCATCGTCGTGGCAATCACGGTGGTGTTACGGCCCGCGGTGATCTACCTATCGACGACGAACGAGCGGTTCACGCGTAGCGAGCGAATGTTCCTCAGCGCGGTCGGGCCGCGTGGCATCATCCCGGCGAGCGTCGCGACGCTTTTTGCGCTCGAACTAGAAGTACTCGGCCAGGGAGAGGCGGCCCAGTTGCTGTCGGGTACAGTCTTCCTGATCATCTTTGCGACGGTGATCCTGCAGGCCGGGCCAGCACGACAGATCGCGGACTACCTCGAAGTATCACCAATGCGCACCATCATCATCGGCGCGGGACGGGTCGGCCTGTCCCTCGCAGAACGGCTGGAACAGGACGGAGAGAACGTACTGGTCATCGACAAGGACCCCGACGCTGCCGAGCGATCACGCGAGAGAGGCTTCCGGACCATCGAGGGCGACGGCACCGATTCGGCGGTCCTCCGGAAAGCCGACGCTGACCGCGCGAAGACTGTCGTCGCGACGACGCCCGATGACGACGTCAACCTCCTCGCGTGTCAACTTGCGAAGACGACGTTCGAAGTCGAAAAGGTCGCTTCGCGGGTCAACGAACCCGGCAACGTCGATGCTTTCGAGTCGCTCGGCGTCCGGGCGATCGATCTCTCGATGGCGACGGCCTGGTCGCTCGAAAACGTGCTCGAACGACCGTCGTTGTCGGGCTGGATGAACGAACTCGGCCGGACCGGCGACGTCCAGGAGATCGAGGTCACGGCCGAGGATCTCGTCGGGAAGACGATCGCAGAACTCAACGCACAGATCCCGGAAGGCTGTATTGTCGGCCTCCTGACCCACGCGAGCGGCGAGACGGAGGTCCCCACGGGCGATCACGAACTCGCCGAAGGTGATCTGATCACGTTCCTCGGTCGGACTGACGCGGTCGACAGTGCAGTCAAGCGGTTCCACCTCCACGACTGAGCGGTTCAGGGCCGCGCATCGGGATTGCACAATATTCACAAAACCTTATGTCCGTCCGGTCCCATCCTACTGATATGCCTAACTCGATGGCGGAACAACTTCAGCAGGATATGGCGTGTGAGGGCCTGCTAGAGTGTATCCACGGGCTCAAGCAGCTCGACAAGGACTGTTACAGAGAGCTAGTAGAGAGCGAGGAACCGCTGACGATCGACGAGATCGGGGAGCGCGTCGACCGCGAGCGCTCGACGGCGTACCGCTCGATCCAGCGGCTGCTCAAGAGCGGTTTCATCCAGAAAGAGCAAGTCAACTACGACGACGGCGGCTACTACCACGTCTACTACCCCACCGATCCCGAACAGATCGCTGACAACATGCAGCGGATGCTCAACGACTGGTACGCGAAGATGGGCCAGCTAATCCAGGAGTTCGAGGACAAGTACGAACACGCCGCCGATGAGCAGGTTATGACGAGCGAAAGCACGTCGTGACCGGCCCGTCCGAATCGATCCCGCGAACAGAACTCGTAGCGACGACGCTCGAACTCGTCGCCCACGACACCACCAATCCGCCGGGAAACACTCGCGACATCGTCGAGTGGATCGAGGCCGAGTTCACCGACGCCGGCATTCGGACCGAGCGGTTCGCAGTCGACGACGAGAAACCGAACCTTCTCGAGACGATACCCGGCCGGAGAGAGACAACGCTTCTGTACAGCGGTCATCTCGACACGGTGCCGTACGATCCGGACGGCTGGTCGTTCGATCCCTCCGGCGAACGTGTCGACGATCGACTCTACGGCCGCGGAACGACCGATATGAAGGGATCCGTCGGAGCGATGATCGCAGTCGCACGCCTTTATGCTACCGCCGAGACGCCGCCACCGGTGACGCTTTCGTTCGCGTTCGTCAGTGACGAGGAAGTCGCAGGCAACGCGGGCGTGACCGCCCTTCTAAACGCCGACCGGTTAGACGCGGACGCCTGTGTGATCGGCGAACCGACAGCCACCGGCGGCGCACCGTCGATCACGGTGGCCGACCGCGGAAGCATCTGGCTCACGCTCGAAGCGGTCGGCGAAGCGGCCCACGGCTCTCGCCCGATGCTCGGCGAGAACGCTATCGACCGACTCTGGGGTGCGATCGAGTCGGTTCGAGGGGGACTCTCGGAGCGTGAGTTCGATCTCCCGTCCGGCGTCGAACCGATCGTCGCCGAGTCTATCGAGTATTACGCTGAATCGATGGGACGCCAAGCCGCGCAGCACCTGTTCGAGCACCCGACCGTGAATCTCGGAACGATCGACGGTGGCGAGAACGTCAACAGCGTGCCGCGTGCGGCGAGCGCACAGCTAGACGTGCGGCTCACCGCGGGCGTCGAGACACCTGCCGTCCTCGATCAGATTCGGGAGTGGATCGGCGACCACGAAGGAGTACAGATTGCGGACGTCTCCTGGAGCGTCGGAAGCTACGAGGCACCCAGCACCTCGCTGGTCGGGGCAGTCGGAGACGTCGCCGAAGCAGTGCTCGGCGAGCGAGTCTATCGGCGGAGTGCGACGGGCGGCGGGGACGCGAAACGGCTCCGCGAGGCGGGCATCCCGACTGTCGAGTTCGGCGTCGGGACCGACACCGTCCACGGCTGTGACGAGTACACGACCGTCGAGGCGCTCTCCACGATGGCCGAGACGTATCGCCGTCTGCCCGCGGCGTACGCCTCTGTCGAGTGAGTCGCCTGTGGACTGGTAACCTTTCACATACGAATGCCCATAGTATTGTGCAAGATTTGCAAAACACTTATGGTTCGGTGACCCGTACGATTTGTTGATGACAACAGACACACGAAGTGAAACGGATACTGCGTCACCGAGTGAGCCGGTTCAGATTGAGGGAACGAGCCACCTCGACGAGGTCGTCGCGGAGCAGGACGTCGTTCTCGTCGACTTCTACGCGGACTGGTGTGGCCCCTGTCAGATGATGGAGCCCTCGATCGAGAAACTCGCTGCCGAATCCGATGCAACGGTCGCGAAGGTAGACGTCGACGCCCGACAACAGCTAGCCAGCGCCTACGGCGTCCGCGGCGTTCCGACGTCGGTGCTGTTCGCAGACGGTGAGCAGGTCGACCAGCAGGTCGGGATGATCCCCGAAGAACGACTCTTCGATCTGGTCGAGGGCTACACCAACGAATGAGCGAGGTTCAGGACGTCGTTATCGTCGGCTCAGGTGTCGCCGGACTCTCGGCGGCAGTGTACACCGCTCGTGCCGACCTCGATCCGCTCGTTCTGGAAGGGCCAGAGCCGGGCGGCCAACTGACGCTCACGACGGACGTCGAGAACTATCTCGGCTTTCCCGAGGGCGTCGGCGGGATGGAACTGATCCAGAACGGCAAAGAGCAGGCCGAGCGCTTCGGCGCGGAGTTCGAGCACGGCACCGTCGAGACCGCCAGCGTCGAGGACCGACCGATCGAACTGGGGCTCTCGAACGGCGACGTGCTCCGGACTCGGTCGCTAGTCGTCGCGACCGGTGCGAGCGCCCGCTGGGTCGGTGCCGAAAACGAAGACGAACTGATGGGCTACGGACTCTCGACGTGTGCCACCTGTGACGGTGCCTTCCACCGGGGCGACGACGTGCTCGTGATCGGTGGCGGCGACAGCGCGATGGAGGAGGCGCTCTTCCTCGCGAAGTTCGCCGACACCGTCACCGTCGTCCATCGGCGCGAGGAGCTACGCGCCTCGGACATCATGGCCCAGCGCGCCCGAGAGAACGAGAAGATCGAGTTCCGCTGGAACGCCGAACTACTGGCGATCCATGGCTCGCAGGACGACGGTGTCACGGCGGCGACGCTCGTGAGCCACCCCGAAGGCCACCCTACGGAGAAACTCGGCGACGACGTCCGCGAACGCGCCGCCGCCGGGGAGACCCTGAACGCGCTCGGGGACGTCCAGGCCGAGCGTGTCGACGTCGGCGGCATCTTCTACGGCGTCGGTCACGTCCCGAACACTGACTTCCTCGCGGACACGCCGGTCGACCTCGACGCGGACGGCTACATCGAGACGACGGGCGGGATGACCACTGACACCGACGTCGAGGGCGTCTTCGGCGCGGGCGACGTGATGGATCCCGAGTACCGACAGGCGATCACGGCGGCCGGGACCGGAAGTATGGCCGCGCTAGACGCCGAAGCGTGGCTCGAGAGCGAAGCCATCGCGGAGGCCGACCGCCAGCCAGTCGAAGTGCAGGCGGACGATTAGACCGGCCCGCTCCATGCCGATTCGGGCGACTTGAGAGATCCAGGCGGAAACGATTAGACGCCAGCCTCGAATTATCAGACCATGGATTACGAGACACTCCGGGCGGACATCCCCGCCCTCGAACGTGGCATCTACTTCAACACTGGCGCGGGGGGTCCCAGCCCACGCCGCGTCGTCGATGCCGTCGAGTCGGCACTGGAATCTCACGAGTACGAGACGCCGATCTCGGAGGGGATGTACGGCCCGATGGGCAAGCGACACGAGTCGACGAAGTCGGCCGTTGCCGACCTGCTCGGCGCGACCTCCGAGGAGATAGCGCTCACTCAGAGCACGACCGACGGGATCAACCGAATCGCGGGCGCGCTCGACTGGGACGAAGACGATGTCGTCGTCCGCACCGACCTCGAACATCCGTCGGGTATCCTGCCGTGGCGAAAACTCGAACGCAGGCACGGCGTCGACGTCAGAGTGCTCGAAACCGAAGCCGGCCGAGTGGATATCGAGGCGGTCAAAACCGCCGCAGAAGACGCGACGCTGTTCGTTTTTAGCTCGATCACGTGGACTCACGGCACCCGCCTGCCTGTCGGAGAGATCGTCGACATCGCTCACGATGCCGGTGCGGCAGTGCTGGTCGATGCCGTCCAGTCGCCGGGCCAGACCGCGGTCGACGTCGATGAGTGGTGTGCTGACTTCGTCGCCGGTGCCGCCCACAAGTGGTTGCTCGGTCCCTTCGGGGCCGGCTTTCTCTACGTCCGCTCCGGGGCGGAACGCGACATGCTTCCCTCAGCGATCGGATACCGGAGCGTTACCGAGGCAACGGCCCACGATTACGAGTACCATACGGGCGCAGGGCGCTTCGAGGTCGGGACCACGAGTCCCGCGCTGTATGCCGGACTCGAAGCGGCAATCGCGCTCCACGACGAGCTAGGGATCGACGCCATCGAGTCACGCATCGAGACGCTCACCGACCGCCTCAAGACGGGACTGCCGAATGAGCGGTTACTGAGCCCCCGAGCGTTCGAATCCGGCTTCGTGACGGTCGCCACAGACGACCCCGAACACGACGTCGAGCGCCTGGCCGAGAAGGATATCCGCGTTCGCGACCTGCCGTATCCCGAGGCCCTCCGCGTGTCAGTTCACACGTTTAACACGCGTGAAGAGATCGACCGTCTGCTCGAAGTTCTGTAAGTTCGGTTCCCGATCTCGGCACGGATTCCGAAGGATACGTGTAGTCAGTCTGGAAAAGTCCATATCCGATGCGCTGGCGCTATCGCGAGACCGTCCTGACGCTCGTTACTCTCGCGTTCTTCGTCACGATGGTCGGACGGCTGGCGATCAGTCCGGTCGTCCCCGAGATCACTGCGGAGTTCGGGGTCTCGAACGCGTTCGTGGGCGCGGCACTGACGGGGATGTGGCTCACCTACGCGTTCGCCCAGTTTCCCAGCGGCCTGCTCGCCGACCGGTACGGCGAGCGGTCGATCATCTTCGTGTCGATCGGCGGGACCGGGCTGACCTCGATCCTCGTCGTCACCGCCCCCTCGTTCGGCGTGTTCGTCCTCGGAACGGTTTCGCTCGGTGTCATGGCGGGCTTGCATTACTCGGTGGCGACGACACTGCTCTCGCGTACCTACGAGGAGACCCTCGGCACTGCGATCGGCGTTCACAACTCCGGCGCGCCGATCGCGGGCATCGTGACGCCGGTCGTCGTGTCCTGGGTCGCGGTCAGGTACGGCTGGCGACCGGCCGTCGCCATCACCGTCGCGGTGGCGATCCCGGCGACGGTCCTCTTCGCACGGTTCGTTCGGCCGACCGAGCCACAGCGGCCCGACGAAGCTATGCGTGAGCGCCTCGAACTCGGGCCGATCGTCGAACTGCTTTCGCGGCCGGAGATCGCGTTTACCGCCGGAATCGCGCTCGTTGCCGACTTTACCTGGCAGGGCCTCGCCTCCTTCCTCCCGACGTTTTTCGCCGCTCACCGCGGGCACTCGGCGACCCTTGCGGGGGTCGTCTTCGCGGCCTACTTCGTCGTACAGGGGATCCTCCAGATCTGGGTCGGGTCGCTGGCGGACCGGTACGGCCGCGACCGCGCCATCGCGCTGTGTTTCGGGACGGCGATCCTCGGTCTCGCTCTGCTCGTCGGCGTCCCCGGCCTCGTGGGGCTGGTTCCCGGAATCGTCCTGCTCGGGCTTGGAATGGGGTGGGGCGCGGCGGTGTTCCCCCGGTTCATGGATCACCTCGGTGCCGAAGAACGGGGTGCGGGGTTCGGCCTCGTCAGGACGGTCTATATGGTTCTCGCGTCGGGGGGCTCGGTGGTTGTCGGCCTGCTCGCCGACGTGTTCGGCTGGGCCGTCTCCTTCGGTGCGCTGATCTGCCTGCTTGGCGTCGTCCTCGCCGCCGTCGTGGCGAACGTCGTCTTCGATCTGGGCTACTGATCCTCGACCGCGCGAACTGTGGGAGACGGTCTCTCAGAGTTCGCGCTGTCGCCCTTTCGGCATCATCGAGCGCAACTCGCCGTAGACGTATAGGCCGACCCCAAGGGATTCGCGCTCACCTCCGACATCGTGTGCCGCGATCAGATAGCCCCAGTCGCCGTCCCAGTCGAGTTCCTGATCCTCGCCGGCGAGGAAGGCCCTCGCCTCGTCTTCGGAGAGTTCGATGACGTTCTTACTGGCCGCCCGCCCGAACCGCTGTGCGGCGTCTGTCGTCGGTTTCCAGTGTTCCTGACGCGTCCGTAGAAACGTCATCCCGAGCCCTTCGATGCGGGTGGGCGAGGGAATGTCGTCGGCAAAGATCCAGATCTTTCCGGCCCCTTTCTCCCAGAGGGTGTACTGCTCGAAGGTCCCGGCTGGAAGATCAAAGCGATTCTGCCACCAGTCGACGACCTCCTCGCGGGTGGCCCGTCCCTCGACCTCCCGTTCGTCTGCCGTCGCCGGGAGCCGGTCGAAGCGGTCGCCGACGTTGTCGCTCATCGGCCCACCTCCAGCGTCGCACAGAAGAACCCGCCAGTGTCGTTGTGATGCGGGTAGATCCGGGCGGCCTTCGCGACGTCCGGATCGAACTGCTCGCCCTCGAACTCGGTGACGCCGGGGGCGTGCTCTAGCGGGATGTCCTGCTCGACGATCCGACAGTCCTCCCTGTCGAGGACCTGATCGAGGACGCGCTCGTTCTCCTCGGGCGCGAACGTACAGGTCGAGTAGACGACCCGTCCGCCGGGTTTCGTCGCCTGAATCGCGCGCCGGAGGATCCCCTGCTGGATGCCGGCGACGCTCTCGACGTGGCCCAGCGACCACTCGTCGAAGGTATCCGGGTTCTTCCGGATCGTCCCCTCACAGGAGCAGGGCGCGTCGACGAGCGCGCGGTCGAAGGCGTCGACACGCCGGTCGTCCTCGCTCCCCTCGCCCAGCGGCTTCAGCGAGAAGTTTCTGGCGTCCTGATTCGTCACGGCCATGTTCGTCACGCCGAGTCGTTCGGCGTTGAATCGGAGCGCCGAGAGCCGACCGAGATTGTTGTCGTTCGCAACGACGAGTCCGCGGTCCTCCATCAGTGCCGAGAGTTGCGTCGCTTTGCTTCCCGGCGCGGCGGCGGCGTCCCAGACGCGCTCGCCGGGTTGCGGGTCGAGCACCATCGCGGGCAGGGATGATACCTCCTCCTGGCCGTGGATCCAGCCGTGGACCGAGGGCCACGTGGTTCCCGGCGAGGTAGTCTCCAGTCGGAAGACGCCTTCCGCCCAGTCGGCCCGTTCGTAGCCGATCCCTGCCTCATCGAACGCGGCCATCGTCTGCTCGGGTGTCGCCTTGATCGTGTTGACCCGAACCGCCGACGGCAAGGGGCGCTCGCAAGCGTCGATGAACGCCTCGAAGTCGTCGATCAGCGGCCGATATCGCTCCAGCGGTTTCATTACCGCCGCTTTCGCCCGGGGAGCGTTTGTCGGTTTCGGAGCGCGGCCCCACCACGGAACCTGATTCTCCGACTGGGGGCGGATTTACTATCGCGGCCCATGAACACACAACACATGGGACACATTCAACGGCACGAGGAAATCGAACTGGACGCGCCGACGCTCGTCGAGGGGATGCCAGGGATCGGGCTGGTCGGGAAGATCGCGACCGATCACCTGATCGAGGAGTTCGACATGTCCTACTACGCGAGCATCCACTGCGAAGGCATCGTACCGATCGGCGTCTACGAGCAGGGAGACCGTACGGTGCGGCCGCCGGTTCGCCTGTATGCGGACGAGGAGCGCGACCTGCTGGCGCTCCGGAGCGACGTCCCGATCCCGGCCGATGCGACTTCGGAGTTTACGACGTGTCTCACGGGCCTGATCGAATACGAGGACGTCAATCCGCTCTATCTGAGCGGCTTTCCGGCCGAAAAGGACGACGAGCCACCCAACCTGTTCGGCGTCGCGACCGGCGAGGCGGCGGCCGATAGGTTGGATGAGCACGGGATCGACCTCCCGGACGAGAACGGTGCAGTTGCCGGACCCGCAGGAGGTCTGCTCAATCGGGCGGCACAAACCGGTCTCGACTCCACCGTGCTGGTGGTCGAGAGCGATCCGCAGTTCCCCGACCCCGAGGCGGCGCGGATTCTGATCACGCGCGGAATCGAGCCACTGGCGGGGATCGATGTCGAAGTCGAGGGACTCGTCGAGCAGGCGGACTCGATTCGTGAGCAGAAAGAACAACTCGCCCAGCGGATGCAAGAGGCCGACACACAGGAGAGCTCACAGGCCCAGCAGATCAAGATGTTTCAGTGAGTGCTCTGAGATTAATTATAAGTTTTCCAGTACAATATTTCCTGGTGACATGGTGCATCATGTAACACTATCTAACACATATCCTATATTGTAAAATAGTATATCTGTGAGGGGGATGTAACTGCCGCTGTGCGAAGTCAAGAGCTCATTCACCTCCACGCGTTGCTGGTCGAGGTACGAGGATATCTAGAACGCGAGGAGAGGCTACCTGCTGGTGCGTTCGCCGCCTACGATGCACAACAGACCGGGCCGTTTCACATTCACCAATCAAAAGAAGAACACAAACAAGCGATCAGTTTGCTAATCGAAGGTATCGACCGATCGATACAAGCACGTCCGCTATGGGAGGAAATGTCGGTACAGTAACCTCGTCGCTTCGCTACAGAATATCGACATCCTCCCGTGGCCAGCGATACACCCGCGCTCCGGACTGTGAACATCAACAGTTAACCCGGATCGGCCCCCCCAGACTTGTATGACTGAGTTCGCAGCACGGGTCGAAGGAATATCGATCAGTGGGATCCGCGAAGTGTTCGAGGCCGCGGGCGAGGACGCCATCAACCTCGGTCTCGGCCAGCCGGATTTCCCGACGCCGGAGCACGCCCGGTCGGCCGCCGTCGACGCGATCCAATCGGGCAAAGCTGACGGTTACACCTCGAACAAAGGAACCGAGAGCCTCCGCAAGGCTATCAGCACCGCGTACGACCGCGATCACGGGATCGCCGTCGAACCGGGAAACGTCATCGCCACCGCCGGTGGCAGCGAGGCGCTCCATCTCGCCGTCGAAGCCCACGTCGATCCGGGGCAGGAGGTGATCTTCCCCGATCCGGGCTTCGTCTCCTACGATGCCCTGACACGACTGGCCGACGGCGTGCCCAAGCCGGTGCCTCTGCGCGAGGATCTGACGCTCGACCCGGCGACGGTCGAGGAGGCCATCACCGAGGAGACTGCCGCCTTCGTCATCAACAGCCCCGCGAACCCGACCGGCGCAGTACAGGACGAGGCCGACATCCGCGAGTTCGCCCGGATCGCCGACGAACACGACGTACTCTGTATCTCCGACGAGGTGTACGAGCACATCGTCTTCGAGGGCGAGCACCACTCGCCGATCGAATACGCGGAAAGCGACAACGTCGTCGTCGTCGGCGCGTGCTCGAAGACCTACTCGATGACCGGGTGGCGGCTGGGCTGGGTTACGGGATCCAACCGCCGCATCGAACGGATGCTCCGCGTCCACCAGTACATGCAGGCATGTGCGAGCGCCCCCGCACAGTACGCCGCCGAAGCCGCACTGAACGGCCCCCGGAAGCCTGTCGAGGAGATGGTCGCCGCCTTCGAGGAGCGCCGTGACGTAGTGCTTGACGGGCTCGACGACGCCGGGCTTGCGGTTCCCAAACCGAGCGGAGCGTTCTACGTCATGCCGAAAGTACCCGACGGCTGGGTCGACGAACTGATCGCTAGCGGCGTCGTCGCCGTACCGGGCGATGCGTTCGGCGTCCATGGCGACGGCTACGCCCGGCTTTCCTACGCGACGAGTATGGAAGAGCTCAAAGAGGCACTGGGGATAATTCGGGACGTGACCGCGCGAGTCGAGTAACCGGACGGTCGGCTCTCTTTGCCGACGCCGCCAACTTCCAATCGTATTTACAAAAATTGATTAATCCTACTAATTATACCGTATGCGGACGAAGAAGGCCGTATGAGCGAGGCTTTAGTCGACCGGGAGTTCGGGGGACTTCCAGAAGAGATCGATCCTTCCGACGCCTTTGCCCTACTCGGGAACGAACTCCGCATCGATATCCTCCGCGCAATGTGGGCGGAAGACGGTGGACCGATTGCGTTCTCGGAGCTTTACGGTGCGGTCGGCGTCGACGATAGCGCACAGTTCAACTACCATCTCAAGAAGCTTACTGACCACTTCGTTCGCCACACCGACGACGGCTACGAACTCCGTCACTCGGGGGAGAAAGTCATCCAGGCGGTCCTGGCGGGGTCGTTCACCGGACACCCCCAGACGACTATCGACACCGGCGATCCCTGCACGCAGTGTGGGACCGAACTGGTGGCAATCTACGCCGACGAGCAACTGTGCATCCAGTGTCCGGAGTGTGAACACGAACACGGCAAGTACTCGTTTCCGCCGGGCGGACTGATCGACCGCACCGACGAGGAGGTCTTGCGGGCGTTCGACCAGCGTGTCCGTCATCTTCACTGTCTGGCCAAAGACGGCGTCTGTCCCGAGTGTAACGGTCGGATGCGGACGACTATCGAACGCGAGGGGGATTGCTGTCTGAGCGCGTCGGTCCGGGTCGAACACGTCTGTGACTACTGCCAGCACTCGCTGTGTTCGGCTCTCGGACTGGGACTGCTCGATCAGTCCTCGGTCGTCGCCTTCTACGACGGGCACGGGATCGACCTCGCCGCGACTCCGTACTGGCAACTGAAATGGTGTGTCAGCGACGACCCCGTCACCGTCCGATCGCACGACCCTCGGCGCGTGGCGGTCGATCTGACGGTCGACGACGACACGATGACCGTCGTACTCGATGAGGACCTCGAAATCACCGATACCGAGCGCCCGGATATCTCTGCATGGCCCGACGACCCCGCTCGTTCCTGAAATCGATTTTAGTAAACGCGGTTACAGAAATGTATTTCAGATTATACTTATGCCGGTACGGGCCGTAGCGATACGTGTATGAGCCAAACACCATCGCTTCACACCGCACGTCAGCCCCCGTCCGGGAATCCGTTCGTCGCCGCTCTGTTGACCGCTGGGCTGTTCGGGCTGATAGTCGCATTGTCCTATCCAGTACTGTCGTTCGCAGTCTTCGCCGGTGCGGTCACGACACCCATCGTCCGTCGTCTCGCGACACGGCTACGGTAAACCCGGTGTCAGGCCGTACCCTGACTATTTGTAAGTACCGTCCATACCGTGGTGTATGTCGCTCGCACGCCACGGGGCGGGCCACGACGCATCCGTACGCGCCCTGCTCTCCCAGGTACACCCCGTATTCATGCTCCCGCCGATAGCGGCGTCACTGTTCGGCGGCGTCCTCGCAGGTTCGTTCGCCCCCAGACTGGCGGGACTCCACGCCGTCGCGGTCTTTGCCGCTGTCTACACCGCTCACGTCAAGGACGGCTACGTGGACTTCCACATCCGCGGCGAGGACGACGACCACCCCCTCACTGCCGGTGGCTGTCGTGCCGCACTCGTCGGTTCGACAACTATCTTTTTTGCCTGTCTGGTCGTGCTTGCCCTCCTCGTCGACGCCGTCGCCGCGCTAGTCACACTCCCCTGCTGGCTGATCGGCTACCACCACGCCCCCCAGCTAGATACCAATCCTCTCACGACGACGACTGGTTACCCTGCGGGTATCGCGCTGGCACTGCTGGGCGGCTTTTACGTGCAGACGGTCGCGTTTTCGCCGGTTGCACTCGCTTTCGGGGCGGTCTTTCTGGTCTTGCTATCGGGCATCAAAGTCATCGACGACATGCAGGACTACGAGTACGACCTATCGATCGAGAAACGCACCGTCGCCGTCGCGCTCGGGCCCGACCGCGCGATGTCGCTCGCCTACGGACTGATGCTGACCGCGCTCGTGCTGGTGCTCGCGCTCGCCGCGGTCGGCCCGTTTCCGCCGAGTTCCGTGCTGGCGGTCCTCGCCTTCGGCGTCATCGCCGGGTTCGCCCGGCGCGGCGACCCCGAAATCGCCACGATGTTGCTCGTCAGGGGCAGTTACGTCTTCCTCGCCGTGCTCGTCGGGGCGGTGTGGTGGCAGCCGCTGGTCTGACCGGGATTGCGGGAACCGCCCGGCCGGTCAGGACGCCGTGCTGACGATTTTGATGACGTCGCCCTCCTCCAGTTCGTAGTTCTCGCTGATCTCGCGGCTGGTCTTCGCGTTGACGGCGTGGAGGTAGCCATCGCCGATATCGGAGTGGACGGCGTAGGCCAGATCGACCGGTGTCGAGCCACGCCGGAGCAAGAAGGCGTCCGGGAGCACGTTCCCTTTCGCGTCGGTCCACTTGCTGGCGTCCTGTACGGGATAGGCCGTGATCCGGTCGAGCAGGTCGTAGACCGCGTAGTCGAGCGCGCCCTGGATGCCGGTGCCGTCCCAGCGGTCCATCGCGCTGCGGAGGCCGTCGAGCGCCTCGCGTTGTTGCTCGCTGACGCTCTCGCCCATCTCGAACTCGGCGTCGCCGGGGTCGTAGTCGACGAGGCCCGCGTCGGCGGCGTTACGCAGGGCCAGTTCGCCCTCCGCAGTCGTGGGGATCACCGGCTTGTCGAGGTCGAGTAGCTTCTCGACGTTCTCCTCGGGCGCGATATCGATTTTGTTCGCCGCGACGATGATCGGCTTGGTTCGCTCGCGGACGTCTCGTGCGAGGGCTTCGCGGTGCTCGTCGGTCCAGTCCGCCGGGTTCTCGGGATACTCGACCTCGCGCAGGCTTGCCGCGACCTCGGCCTCGGTCGCGCCGAACCCGGTCAGCATGTCGGCCAGCGCCTCGTCGATATCGAACCCTGGCGAGCGGGACTTGCGCTCGATGGACTCCCAGTTGCGGTCGACGATGCCCGCCAGCCAGAGATCCATCTCCTCCTCGATGAAGTCGATATCCTCGATCGGATCGTGACTGCCAGTCTCGACGGGTTCACCCTCCGCGTTGGTCCCACCGGAAGCGTCGACGACGTTGACGATGGCATCGGCGTTTGTGAGTTCGTCGAGGAACTGATTGCCGAGGCCCTTCCCCTCGTGGGCACCGGGGACGAGGCCTGCCACGTCGAGCAACTCGATCGGAACGTAGCGTTTGCCGTCGTGACAGTTATCGTTCCCACAGCGCTCGTCGCGGGTCAGACACGGACACTCGGTGCGAGCGTGGGTGACACCCCGGTTCGCATCAATCGTCGTAAACGGGTAGTTGGCGACGTCGACGTCCGCCCGCGTCGCCGCGGTGTAAAACGTGGACTTGCCGGCGTTCGGTTTCCCGGCAAGCGCGATAGAGATCATTGTACGTGCTTTCTCGGGTCTCCGAAAACTGCCTTTCGGTTCGAGGGTTCTGAGCGATCTGGAAACTGCGACCGTTCAGTTCACTGAGCGGACCGAGTCGCGCCCGGGGAGAGCAGAACGTTCTCTGCGCCCTCGGTCCCCGCATCTCCGGTCGACACACCGCATTTTAGATACGCGGCAGAGTAGTTGGATATATGATAATGGAGGCGGCGTCGAGGAGCTCCGACGTGCCGTTCAGAACGCGTCTCGTGAGAGTCGTCGTCTCGGTGGTCGTTCTGACTGGCGTAACTGTCGTTCTCGGGTACAGCGGCTGGATCGTCCTTACGCTCGCCGCCAGAATCGGCGGCTACGATCCGAAGACGGACGAGGGGGAGTTGCTTCGTGATCGGTTGGTGGAGTGGCCCGACCGCAACAGGGAGGTCATGCGCTCGAACGGACGATCCGATCTCCCGTTGCGGCCCTAGCGGACCTTTCAGTCTACGTCGACGCTGGCCATCCGGCTACGAATCTTCATCGAGGGCAGGATCGAACAGGTCTTCGATCGCACAGTCGAAATGCTCTGCGAGTTTGAACGCGAGTTCCAGCGACGGATCGTACCGATCCCGCTCGATGGCGTTGATCGTCTGTCGGGAGACGTCGAGGTCGGCAGCCAGGTCGGCCTGACTCTCCCCGCGCTCGTTGCGCCGTTCCCGAATATCACAGTTCATCGGCCCCGGTAGTAGCCGAGAGCGACCCCGTAGATCATGTAGACGATGGCCGTCGTCCAGGCGACCGTCACAGAGACGGGACCCCATGCGAAGTAGTCAGTCGCGGAAAGGACGACCAACGAGGGGAAGACGAGTGCGGAGAGCCAGCCGAACGCGGCCATCGTGAACCCGCTTGCGCGGCGGTGGATGGTATCGTCGCGCTCGTCGAACAGCAGGTGATCCGTCGTGTACGGGATCGCCACCGCAGCAGTCATTCCGACGACGTAGAGCCCGACCGCAATAAACGGTCGCTGGAGAGCAGAGCCAACGCCGAGGGAGACGCCTGCAAACACGCCGAGGGCAAGTATCAGTCGCTTGCACGTTTTCGGGGATCTATTCTGGGCGAGACCGGTCTGAGTCTGTGTCATAAGTTGTGGCACCTCTCTGTTTCGTAAAGTAACCTTTCCGTAAAGTACGCTTTACAGTAAAGTCTTGTTTACACCTGAAACATAAATCCACCGATCAATGAGAGAGCAGAACCCACGAAATCGGGAGTCGTAGTAATAGATACAGATCAAACAAGAACGGATCCGACCGGAACCCATCCGCATCGACGGATTTCCCGACCCGTGGGTCTCCACAGGTTCAAGAGACATAGCGCGGCCATCGTCGCCGTGATCCGCGTCGTACTCGCCGTGCTGCTGACGACCTCACTGCTCGCCATCGCATTGCCCGCCATCGACCGCGGAGCGGCTACGAGGACCGAAGGCACACTCGACCGTGCGGCCGCCGATATCGAGACCGCCGCAACCTCGCTCGTCGACGACGAAGAGCCACCGCCGGCCGGCGTCGACGGTGCGAAGCGGAGCCTGACGCTGACGCTCCCGCGCGAGTCGTTTACCAGCCGACCGGTCGATCGGTTCGAAATCCATCGCGTGACTGCGAACCGCTCAGTGATCCGCTACGCGGTCGACGGTCGCCATACAACGACAGTCCACGTCGACGCGCCGATCGTCGACGCTGCAAATCCCTCCGGCGACAGTTTCGAACTGCGGGGCAGTGGCGAGCGACGACTCGTCCTGTCGCTCACCCGCGAGCGCGGCACTGGCGAACCGCTCGTCGTGCTCTCCCGACGATGAGCGGGAGCGCCCGACGGTTTAAGTACCATCCCGCGGCCAGCGCGGGCCATGGATACAGAGACACCGGCCGATGCCTGGTACGTCTGGCTCGGCGTCGGCATCGTGAGCGTCGCGCTCGCCGGACTGGCGCTGGGTCTGCCGTCGACGCCGCCGCCGGACGCCACTGCGGCGGCAAACACCATCGAGGAGACGGCCAGCACCCCTCACGAAGCGACGGGTAGATACGCTCACGACGCAACCGAAGCGCGGATCGGCGAACGACGACTTTGGCTCCGGGCTGACGACCGCGAGAGCACTGCACGGATCGCATACGGTCGGATGGTTCCGGTCGCCGAGGACGAACAGTTGCGGGCCGTCCTGCACGGTGACGACCCGCTGACAATCTACGATCACAACACCGAGGAGGACGCCTGGGCAGCCTTTCACGCGGACGTCGAGGCCGCCAGGGACCGGGCCGAGAATCCAGCGTGGCGACCCGCCGATGGCACTCTTTGCGTGCGAGCGTTCGACTACCCGGCACCCGGAGGTGAGACGCGTGTCACGCTCGTTGCGGCCTGAAAAGCGCGGCCAGACGGAGCCAGTCGCCGCGCTCGTCGCCGTCGCGGCCGTCTGCCTCGCCATGAGTCTGTACGCGGGCTACGCCGGCGACGCACTTTCCGGCACCAATGACCGGAGCGTCGAGGAGACGGCGCTCGATGCCGTCTGGACCGAACTCAGTGAGGACGGCCTCTACACGCCGGGCAAGAACTCGCTTCGGGCGCTTCCCCGCAGAGCAGTTCCCGAGGGCTATCACGTCCGCGTCGCTGTCGAGAACCCACTCGGAGAGCGACAGGTCGTCGAGAGCACCCGAGTCGATGCTCACGGTGATGGTGATCCGGGCCCTCCGCCGGATGACGCCCACACCGCGAGCCGACCGATCCCGGTCGTCAACGAGGAACTCCCCGGCGACGTGAACGTCGGCCGGCTACGAGTGGAGGTCTGGCAGTGAGTCCCCATCGCCGTGGAATCAGCACCGTTATCGATGTCACGCTCTGTCTGGCGCTGGTCAGCGTGGCGGTGCTGACGATTGCCGTCGTCGCGGAGACTGATGACGCCGACCCCAGGCCGGAACGGGCCGAGCGGACGGCCGAACTGCTCGGGACGACGACCACTTCGGTCGAGTACTCGGTCCGCCCGGTGACGGCACACGACGAGTTCGATGATGCTCCGATCGATACGAAAGCCGCGTACGAGCGGACCGACCACGGGCCAGTGGCCGGACTGCTGGCGTCGGCCGCCGTCACGAACGCCCAAATCGACGGCTATCGACTCACGCGCGCTGGTGAAGACTACGAAGTCGGTCTCGATGGGGTCCTCTCGGAGACGTCTGCCACGGTCGATGGCAACGTCCACGTGACCGCAGTCTGGCAGCCCTACGAGGACTCGTCGATCCGTGGTGAAGCCACGGCCGGACCGGAGCCTCCGGCCGAGGCCGACGTCAGCAGCGCCACGATGACCGTCGCATCTGGGGTTGACGAGCCCGACAAAACCGAGCTACGTGAGGCCTACGCCCAGGACTACGAGACGCTCGTCCGGGTCGTCGCAAGCGCGGTCGTGGAAGGGTACTTTCCGCCGGAGGAGACACAACTCGCCCTCGAACGACAGGGCGTCGAGCGTCAGCTAATCGAGTATCGCTATCGGCGGGCAGTCGCGGCGCTCGACGGTATCGAGCGCTACGATATCGACGACGAGATCAGCCGATCGGATGCCGACGCCACGGAAGCGAACCGCGAGATTGCGGCCGTGCTTGCCGAGGAAGTCGTCGCTGGCGAGCTATCAGACGCCCTCGACGACGAGATAGATCGGTCCGCGGAGACGAATCGGAGTGACCCAGATCGGGTCGCCAGGGCGACCGACGACCTACTGACGAGCGGTGAAGTGACCATCGTCGTCAGGACGTGGGTAGCATGAGATCGAGGCCCACCCACTCGATCCGCGTCGACGACCGGGCGAGAGTCCCCTTCGCCATGATCGGTGTGCTGTTACTCGTCAGCAGCGTCGGGGTCGTCGCCACGCTGGAGACGCGGCCCGAACCCCGCATCGACGACGACCCGTCCGCCGCTCTCGATCGGACGACAGCGGCCTCACAGACGGCGATCCGGGCGGCCGTCGTCGACGCGACTGAGACCGCCGCACAGTCGCCACTCACCGAGGCGGACCCGAACAGCACCATCGGTGCCGCGCTCGCGGGACGAGAGGACGACCCGCTCGACGCCTACCTGGCGCTCCTGATCTATCTGGAAACGGAAGACCGCTTAGAGCACACCGGACAGGAGACCGTCGGTGAGACGACTGCCACGGCATCGCTCCCCACAGTTGATCCGACGACCGAAAGCGTTGATCGCGCGCTCGACCGTATCGAACTGCAAACGCCGGCAGAGCCCGGTGTCGGAACCGGCACTCTGCGCGTGACCGTCGAAAACATCTCCTTCGAGGTCGAGCGCCGCGGGGAGACGCTTTCCCACCGCGAAGAGGATCTGACCGTCACCGTCGCTTCGACGCTACACGAACTCCACGAACGGACCGACGAGTACGAAACGCGGCTGAACACCGGCATCTTCGACGAGAGGACGGGCTACGACGGGTTCGGCCGTCGGCTTGCGGCACGCCTCTACCCTGTAGCCTATCTCAAGATCGCACAGAAATACCGCAAGCCCGACGACTTCGGGAACATCACCCCCAACGAGCACACCGAAGTACTCGCCAACCACGCCGCGTTCTCGATCCAGGAATCGACGTTCGGGACGACCGACCCGCACGGTGAACGAACGATGCGCGGCGCATGGGCCTGTATGGGGGCCGATATCGGCGAGGAACTAATGGCATCGAAGAGCAACTCGGAGGACGGCTACGACGCCGCGCAGTTCTGCAATGATCTGGAGTACGTCTACGGCGATCAGGAGGGCGACCTTCCGGACGCACCGACACTGACGGAACTCGCCGAGGACGAAGTCGTGGGTTCGGAGTTCGTTAACGCCACGGTCGAAATTCCTATCGACGAGTTCGCCGATCTCGCATACTACGACGTGGTCGGTGAAAAAGTCGATCGGGACAGGAACGATCCGATGACCGGCGACGCGTTCGAGGGGAGCGAAGCGATCGATTCGGAGGACACGCCGGACTCCCTCGACACGCTGATCGACACCGCCAGCGGGGAGATCCCGAGCGTCGTTGACTCGGTGTATAGCGCATCGGTTCGGGCCGAGGACGACGTAGAGACGAGCGGAGCGCTGCCGAGCGCTGAACCGCCGGACAGAGTCGTGAACGACACCGGCAACTGGACCGAGGCGCACGCCGACCGCGAGACGGTTGTCCTCGACAGCGAGACGAGCGTCGAAGGGCGGACGCTGTGGCGGGACTCGACCGACCAGCGCCGCCCGCTCTACGAGTACGAGGTGACGCTCGTCAACGAATACGAGCAGACCCGCACCTGGGACTGGAACGGGACGGAGGCGGTGAACCGGACCGAGATGGCTGACGATCACAACCGAGCCGAGTCGATCACGAGCACGGATCGCTCCAGCAGACGGTTCGAGGTGACGGTCGAAATCGAGGGGAAACACAGTCAAGGAGCGGCTCTCGACGGTGTCGGCTACGACGGACGGATCGATCACGCGTTCCGCGCTGGCGGCTCGGTTCGGCCCAGTCCACAGCAACAGCGCGTCGGGAACTTCGAGGCGATCCATGACGGCGCTATCGAGCGCGTTTTCGGCGCTCCCACCGATCCCGACACGCTCCCGTCGACGCTGGAACAACGGGTCGATTCCGAGGCCGTCTTTCGGGCCGAGCAACTCGTCTCGACGCTGGCATACGAGGAAGGACGCTGGATCGACGTACCCGTCGAACCGGACGACGAGGCGGCGCTGGAAACGTGGCTGGAGGCCGAAGTCCACGACGTGCGAGCCGATGTGAAGAGACAGATCGGGCCGTTATCGGTCGAGCGACACGAGCTAATCACCGCCGACAACAGCCCAATCAAGAGGTATACCGATGAGCTACGCCGCAATCGGGCGTCGCTCGTCTTCGACGGCGAGCAGGACGCCTACGAGAACGCCCCGGCGAAGGCCAGAGCGGAACTGCGACTGGCCTACGTCGAGAGCGTCATCGACGCTGTCGAAGCCGTCGGCGATAGCCACGAGGACCTCCGCGACGGGGCCGAACAAGAGGTCACAGACCGCCTCGGAGAGGACGCCGCGGCGGCCAACGACGTCCTCGATACATCGCTCGGGATCGGACAGGACGCGTTAAACGGCGATATCGAAGAGAACGCTGGCTCGCTCGATGGCTCTCCCCTGACAGGGAACGCCCGGTTCGATGTTCGGGGTGCTCCGACGTATCTCTCCCTCGATACGGTCGAACGCGAGGACGTGGCTGCAGTGCGACCGGCCGGCGCACCGCCACTCGATGCTGAGGGCGCAACGCACGCGCCGCTGACCGCCCGGTACGCGAACCCGATCGGCTATCCGGGCGTGCCGGTCGTCCCGTATCCTGGCCTCTGGTTCGCCTCGGTCAGTGTCTGGGACATCGAAGTAAAGGGGGAGTACGCCCGGTTCGAGGTGAGCGGGGCGGACGGCGCTCCGGACTCGCCATCCGGGACGACCTATATTCGCGAGGATAGACGGGTCAGCGTTGATATCGGTGGCGAGCAGTACGCCGTTGGACGCGTCGATCCGATCGGGTTTTCGAGTCGGACGCTCGTCGTCGGCGTCGTCCCCGGCGGATCGCCCGGGGTGGGGGACACCGATCAGTGGTTCGACTGCGCCGACTCCTGGGACAGTGTCGGGCCCGGGTTTGATCCTGACGCGTCTCACATCGAATGCCCGGGAGACCGGGCGGGGAACCGCACACACGATAGCGAGTGACCCTACGGCTCGATGCCGAGCATCACTTCGTCTATGTACTCATCGTCGATCTTGTAGTGGTCCTCCCGAATCGCCTCGATCTCCCAGCCGTTCGCTTCGAGGAACTCGATAGCCGGGTCGTTGCTCGCCGGAATGCTCTGATACACTTTCTCGTAGTCGTGTGTCGCGGCCCACTCAAGCCCCCGTTCGAGAAGGCGGTTGCCGAGCCCCTGATCGCGGTACTCCTCGAGGACGCCGAGCGTTAGCTCTGCCGTATGTCGGAGTTTGGCGATCTCGGCCGAGTGGAGATGGACCCAGCCCACTACCTCGTCGTCGACCGTCGCGACGAAGAACATCCGCGACTCGAGGTCGTTGTGTCTGAGCAACGCTTCGTCCCGGTCGAGTTCCTGGGCGACAGTCTCGGCGACGATATGGATCCCCGGCGCGGCGACGGATTTGATCGCCCCGACGATGCCAGAGAGATCCTCCTGCCGTGCCGGTCGGATGACACACTCGACGCCGTCTGCCAGCACCTCCTGTTCGCCACCAGCCTCGACGGCTACCCGCAGGTCCCCGTCTTCGGTCTGTGTCAGTACGCCGTCGCGCCTGAGCACTGAGACGTGATGTCGAAACCCACGACTGTTGGACGGAAACAACTTCGACCGCACGGTCTGGGGGTCGACGGCCCCCTGCCGCTCGACGAACTCGTAGATCCGCTGTCTATCCCGGTGGTCGAACGAAACAGGATTCGAGGAAGTCATATCCGAGAGAGTAGGGCGCGGCGATATTTACTACTTTTCCAACTGCCAGTGCTCGTTCTATCAGTTTTTTTGGGAATCCGCCCGAGTTGTGATAAATAGGGTCAGAATGACTCTCTTCGCGGTCAGAGCTGAATCGCCATCATCAGTTCGTCGACGTACTCGCCATTGATCCGGTAGTGATCCCGTCTGATCGCTTCCGTCTCCCAGCCGTGCTGTTCGAGGAACTCCGCGGCCGCATCGTTGGTCGCAGGAATGCTCTGGTAGACTTTCTCGTAGCCGTTCGAGGCGGCCCATTCGAGGCCGCGTTCGAGCAGGTGACTACCCAGGCCGTTGCCGCGATACTCCTCGATTACGCCGACTGTGAGTTCGGCCGTGTGGCTCAGTTTGTCGAGTTCGGGGGCATGGACGTGAACCCAGGCGACCACCTCGTCTTTGACCGTCGCGACGAAGAACATCCGTGACTCCAGTTCGTTCTGCCTGAGCAGGACGTCCTGGTGATCGAGTTCCTGGGCGACTGACTCGGCGACGATGTATCGCCCCTCCTGTGCGACCTGTCGGATCGCACCGACGATGCCTGTCAGATCGCCCTGGTTCGCCGGTCGGACCTCGAAGCAGAACTCGTCGCCGGCAAACTCCTCCGTACCGTCGACGTCGAGTGCAACCGAGAGTTCTCCATCGGCCGACTCCTCGAGGAAGCCGTTCCGTTTCAGGATACCGACGTGGTGTCGAAAGCCGCCGGGATCGTGTGGTAACACCTCTTCTTGGGCCTCGCCACGGTCTACCCTTCCCGCCCGTTCGACGTAGTCGTAGATCGTCTCTCGATCCGTGTGCTCGAATTCGAGGCTCTGCAAGCTATTCATGAGCGTTGGTACCACGACACAACGTATCAAGTTTGCGGTGAAACTACCCGCTCTGCGGCCTGAAACGGATGGTCCTCAGTTCCGGAGTTCGCGAACGCGTTCGATGTTCCACTCGAACCCCTTGCCGTCCTCGGATGGCGTCTCCAGGACGAGCGGGACATCCCCCAGGTCGTCGTGGTTGATGAGCGTCCGCATTCCCTCTTCGCCGATCAGTCCCTCGCCGATGTGGGCGTGCTCGTCCTTGTTCGTTCCGCAGTCGTGCTTGGAGTCGTTGAGATGGATGTATTCGAGATGCTCCAGTCCGACCACGTCGTCGAACTCCGCGACAGTCTCGTTGACGCCTGCCCTAGTCGAGAGATCGTAGCCCGCCGCGAAGGCGTGAGCCGTATCGATACAGACGTCTAGATCCTGCTCGCTCCGGTCGAGAACCGCCGCAAGGTGTTCGAACTCGCCGCCGAGTTTCGTCCCACTGCCGGCGTCGCTCTCGATCAGGACGGTCACGCCGTCGGGAATCTCCAGTTCGTCGAGGGCGCTCGCCGCGTTGTCGAGGCCGCCGTCGACGCCCGCGCCGGTGTGCGCGCCGAGATGGACGTTGACGTACTCGATATCGAGCGTATCGGCGGCGTCGACCTCGGCCTGCATACTCTCGATGGATTTCCGACGCAGGTCGTCTTTCGGCGTACAGAGATTGACGAGATACGACGAGTGAATCACCCACGGCCCGTCGAGTTTCTCATTGGTATAGTCACGGAACCTCGCGGCTTCGTCCTCGTCGATATCGGGGTGTTGCCAGACCTGCGGCGAGGTCGTGAAGATCTGTCCACAGTTTCCACCGACGTCGAGTTCCCGCTCGACAGCGTTGTCGACACCGCCAGCCACGGATACGTGTGCTCCTACTCGCATAACACAGCCGAGGGATCGGACTGTCAAAGTAACTTCGAACGGCGATCGCTTCAGAACCGATCCCGGTCAGTCGTCCTCGGGATCGATCCGATCTTGGACCCACGCCTCGGCGTCGTATTTCCGTTCTACGAGCGACTCGGCGTCTTCGAGTTCCGCGGCTGACCACTCGCCGTCCTCGGCGTCCGCCCACTCCCGCAGTGCGTCTTCGAGGTATCCGACCGCCGTATCGCGTGAGATCTCTGCGTGTTCGCTGATCGCGGTGACCCGCTCCTCGAACTCCTCGGTCGCTGTCTCGGGATTCGAGAAGACGCCAAGATGGGGCTCCGGGTCCAAGCCGAAGGATAGCGATCCGTGCTGGATGACCGCGTCACGCTGGCGGTACTGGGCGTTGCCGCTGATCTTCTGTCCGTCGACGAGGATGTCGTGGGCCGGATCGATCGCCCGGAGATAGCAGGCAGGCCGGTGGATCTCGGGATGCTCGTCGTCCGCGAAGGCTGCCGAGACGCCCATCCGCTCGAAGGCGTCGAAGATCGGTTCACAGAGGAGTTCGTACGTCTCCATGAGGTCGCCGGGGACTTCGTCGGCGGGGAGGACGATCGAGTAGGAGATGTCGCCGTGGGTGTCGTGGTAGATCCCGCCACCGCCGGTCTGTCTGCGCGTCACGTCGATCCCCTCGCGGTCACAGAACTCCCAGTCGACTGACTCCGGTGCCTGGCCGTAGCCGAGCGAGAGCGTCGACGGCTCCCAGGTGTAGACGCGCACAGTCCGTTGTCCCTCTCGCACCGCCGTTTCGGCGGCTATCTCGTCGAGCGCCATCGCCATCGCTCCGGACTGGCGTTGCTCCGGAATCGAGCGCCATGCTCGGTCGCTGAGGTCGGTCATAGCCGCAGTTGGTGGCCGGACCGCAAAGAAATGTCGGGAGCGGGGTTTTCATTGCTAACTCCCCAGGCAGTCGACGGGAAGTATCTCCACGTGGTCCGTTCCTCCGACTACCAGACGATGCCCGCGCTGTCCAGAAGGCCCCCGCCGACGCCGACTACTCTACCCTCGAACTGTCGGGAGATAGAGAGCGCGAGAATAGGGCCCTCTATTTAGACGACCCAGCACCTCCGACAGCACACTCTATATTGCCGTTATTGGTTTATCTGGCGTCCATCGACCAACGCGCGGGGCTTTTACACACGCGGGCGATAGACCCTCTATGGTGCAGAACGTCGCCGGTATACTTCCGGATCTCGAACCCGAGGACTTCTATCTGCTGTCGGGGATAGAGCAGGGAATGCGATTTTCCGAGTGGGTATCGCGCGAGAAGTTGCCGGAGTTTTCCGATCTCTCCCCCGAAGAAGTGGACTACCGACTCGACCGCTGTCTCGACTGGGAGCTGATCGAGCGGAAGACGATCCAGTACGAGGGCTACACGCTCACGTTCGAGGGCTACGACGCGCTGGCGTTGCACACCTTCGCCGAGCGCGAGACCGTCCGCGGGTTCGGTGCATCGCTGGGCGTCGGCAAGGAAAGCGACGTCTTCGAGGTTCAGTCCTACGAACCGATGGCGCTGAAGTTCCACCGTGAAGGCTACACGAACTTCCGAGAAGTGATGAAAGAACGCGATTATACGTCCGATCGTCAGCACGTCTCGTGGCTCTACACCGCCCGGAAAGCGGCCGAGCGCGAGTACGATGCGCTCGAAACGCTGTATCCCGACGTCTCGGTCCCACGGCCGATCGATTACAACCGGCACGCCATCGTGATGGAGAAGATAGACGACGTCGAACTCTCGCGCACGCGACTCGAAGACGAACAGGTCGTGCCGATACTGGAACTCGTGTTGCGCGAGATGCAGACTGCCTACCGCGAGGGCCGGGTCCACGCCGATATGAGCGAGTACAACGTGTTCGTCGGTACCGACGGCGTCACGATTTTCGACTGGCCCCAGGCGGTGCCGGCGGACCACGAGAACGCCGAGCGCTTTCTCGAACGGGACGTCGACAACCTCGTGAGCTACTTCAGACGAAAGTACCCCCAGCACGTCGACGAGTACGAAATCGAGGCGTTAGCTGACGCGCTTGCAGAGGACGAGTTCGACGAAATCGGCGAATATACTGCGTAACGGCGTTTTTGGATACGTTTTTGTAGTTCGCGAGAGAGCCGCTCGCCCGTGTCTATAAATTACATATTGCGATATCAAAGCCTGCTGGCGTCACGCAGGGTGACGGTCCTAACGCCCGAAACTCCCCTGAGTGAGCCAGTTTGGAGCTACGCAGGATCTGGCACGTTCGATGCCCTGCTTCGACTGGTCGCCATAGATCGGAGCGTCCAGCCCCCTGTCGAGCAAGAGCCTGTTGAGTATCGCTCAGTGGTCGAGTCTTGTAGCGTACGAGGGAGAGTAGCGCAAGGAAGTCAGCACTGGTCGGTGAATAAACAATAGAGCATACGGCCTACCGAAAAACGAGCGGAACGGGATTCGACACCGTTCCGAACTCATCCTTACGAGAAGATGTCCTTGATCGCCCCGAGCAATCCGCCACTGCTGGATGTCTCGCGTTGCTCGGTCTGCTCCGTGGACGTCTCTTCGGGCGCTGTCTCGGCTGTTTCCGCTTCGGCTTCGTCCTCACTCTCGCCCTCTGTAGCCCCTTCCTCGCCGGCGTCGCCACCGGCTTTTTCGATGGCCTCGTCGATCAGGCCATCGGCATCGCTGACCGCGGCCTTGACATTCGACTTGACGAGGGGCTTGCCCTCGAAGCGGTCCCGGCTGACGGACGTGTCGGCGGCGATGATCACCGCGTCGGCCGCGTCGATGGCTGCGGCCGTGAGTTCGTTCTCGGTACCCATTGCGCCCTGCACTTCGACGTCGATGTCGTGGCCGCGTTCCGTCGCGGTGTTTTCCAGGTTCTCCGCACCCATCTGGCTGTGCGCGATACCGGTCGGACAGGCTGTAACTGCTACGAATTTCATTGGCTATCAGTTATCGTTTCTCGGACTTCCGATTTAGTACTGGCGCCCAACGCGCGCTTTGCGAGTTCCCCGGCTGACTCGGTATCGGTCTCCGTAATCGCGGCTTTGACCTCGGGAATCGTCACCGCGCTCATACTGAGTTCGTCGAGACCGAGACCGACGAGTAGTTTCGTCACCGACGGATCACCGGCCATCTCGCCGCACATGCCGATCCAGGCGTCGTTGTCGTGGGCTGCGTCGACGCTCCGACGGATCGCTCGCAGAACGGCAGGATGGAGCGGATCGTGTAGGTGAGAAACGGCGTCGTTCTCGCGTGAGGCGGCCATGACGTACTGCGAGAGATCGTTCGTCCCGATGCTGAAGAAGTCGACGCGACTCGCCAGTTCGTCGGCCATCATCACCGCTGCCGGCGTCTCGATCATCACGCCGAGTTCGGGACGCTCGTACTCGATGCCCTCCTCGTCCAGCGACTCGGCCGCCGCGTCGACGGCGTCGAGCGCCGCATCGAGTTCCTCCGTCGTCGAGACGAGCGGGAACATCACCGAGAGACGGCCGTCACCCTCTGCGGCGGTGCGCAGGAGTGCGCGAAGTTGACTCTCGAACAGGTCGCTATCCTCGTCGAGCGATCGGCGGATCCCTCGATTGCCCAGGAAGGGATTTTCCTCCGCTTCGGCGTCGAGATACGGGATCGGCTTGTCGCCCCCGATGTCGAGCGTCCGAACCACGACCCGGCCGTCCGGGAACGCTTCAAGAGCGTCGACGTAGGACTCGAACTGCTCGTCCTCGTCCGGCGGCTGCTGCCGGTCGAGGAAGAGGAACTCCGTGCGGTAGAGGCCGATGCCGTCTGCACCCTGGTCGACTGCACCGTCGAGTTCGGCGGTCGTCCCCAGATTGGCGGCGACCTCGATTTCGACGCCGTCGGCGGTCTCGACCGGCTCCGAGCGAACCTCGACGTCACGGCTGGTCGTAACTCGCTCTCGGGTCTCCTCGTCCGGATCGATGATGACCGCGTCGTTCGTGGCGTCGATGGCGACGTCGGCCTCGTCTTCGATTTCGAGCAGGTCCTCGCCGACGCCGACGACGGCAGGGATGCCGAGCGAACGAGCGAAGATCGCGGCGTGCGACGTCCGGCCGCCGGTCGCCGTCGCGAAGCCGGCGACGCGCTCGGGATCTAGCTGAGCCGTATCACTCGGTGTGAGTCGCTCGGCGAGCAGCACGGTTCCCTCGGGAAGCGTTTCGAGATCCATCCGCTCGCCGCCCGAGAGGATCCGGAGCAGTCTGTCGCGGATGTCCCGCATGTCGTCGGCCCGCTCGGCCATCATGCCCTCCATCCCCTCGAACTGTTCGATGGCACTACCGTAGGCGCGGGCGACGCCGGCCTCGGCGGCAGCGCCGTCCTCGATGGCTTCGTCGACCCCGTCAGTGATCTGGGGGTCGTCGAGGAACTGGAGGTGGGCGTCGAAGACTGCTGCTTCCTCCTCACCGACACGCTCGGCTGTGTGTTCACGCTCAGTTTCAATTTCCTCGCGTGCCTGCGCCTGCGCGTCCGAGAACCGTTCGCGTTCGGTATCGGGTGCCGCGGCCTCGATCGATTCCGGATCCGGCCGCTCGTCGGGCCGGTACCAGCGGGCAGTGCCGAGACCGGACAGCGGCGTCACGCCGACGCCCGGCAGGGTTTCGCTCATGACTCTGATTCCGGTGTCGTGAGGACGGTTGCGACCGCTTCCATGGCCTCTTCCTCGTCGGGGCCGTCGGCCGTGAGAGCGACGTCGTCGCCCGATTTAGCCCCCAGTCCGGTGACTGCGAGCATACTCGCCGCGTTGACCGGGTCTCCGTCCGCCGGTGCAACCGTAATCTCGCTGTCGTACTCGTTTGCCGCCTCGACGAACTTCGACGCCGGGCGAGCGTGGAGGCCGTCTTCCGGGACGATGGTAACGGTGCGTTCGATCATGCGTCGATCGCCTCCAGAATGATCTCCTCGACGCGCTCTGGCGACTCGGCTTCGTGCAGCGCGTCGCGGTTCTCCTCGTGCATCAGCGAGCGGGAGAGCGAACTCAGCATCGAGAGATGCTCCTCGCCACCCTCTTCGGGAACGAGCAGCATGAAGATCAGGGTTGCCGGTTTGTCGTCCATCGCGTCGAAGTCGATACCGTCATCGATGCGCGTGAACGCTATCGTCGGGGATGCAACGCCGGCACTTTTCGCGTGTGGAATCCCGATCCCCATCCCGACGCCCGTGGTGGCGTCTTTCTCCCGCTGAAGCAGGTCTTCGAGTGCCTGTTCGCGATCCGTGACGCGGCCGGCGTCGACGGCTAGATCCAGCAGGAACTCGATACACGGTTCTTTCTCGGTGGGCGCGCCGTCAAGAGCGATCAGATCAGTCGTCAGCGGTGTGTGGTCACTTTCAGTTGTCATCGTATCGAAATAAGTTTGCAAAAGGCTTAGTCGTTTAGTCGGCGGCTTCGGCTGTCGTTTCTTCCATCGAATCGACCGCTGCCTGGTCGGGCTTGAGCAGCGTGACCATCGCGGCGGTCACGACCGTCCCAAGTGCGATGGCTCCGAGGAACCCAAGGACGTTCTCGGCCAGTACGACGACGAAGATACCGCCGTGCGGTGCGGGCATGCCGACGCCGAGCGACATCGCAGTGGCGGCGGCGGTCGCACTGCCAACCATGAGGCTCGGGATTACTCGCAGCGGATCTGCAGCGGCGTACGGAATCGCTCCCTCGGTGATGAACGAAAGGCCCATCGGGATCGCAGCGATGGCGTTCTCTCGCATCTCGTCGGGGTATTTGTTGGGGAACGCGAGGTTCGAGAGGGCCATGCCGAGCGGCGGGGTCATCCCTGCGATCATCACGGCGGCCATCGGCCCAGTGATACCGTCGGCGACCAGTGCGACGCCGAAAACGTAGGCGACCTTGTTGACGGGACCGCCCATGTCGAAGGCCATCATCGCGCCGAGGACGACGCCGAGCAGCGCCGCGTTAGCGCCCTGCATCCCTTCGAGGGTCGTTGTCAGCGCGTCGTCCAGCAGTGCGATCGGAACGCCGAGACCGAAGACGACGATTGGAACCAGCAACGCCACCGTCAACACCGGAATAACGAGGATCGGCATCATCGGCTTCAGTGCGCCAGGGACGGTCCAGCCTTTCATCCACCGGGCGACGTACCCAGCGAGTAGACCGGCGACGATAGCGCCGAGGAACCCTGCGGTAGCCCCATCTGCGGCGAACCCGACAGTGTTACCAGCCGCCTCGATGATCTGGGGCTGCTGGATAGTGTACGCCAGAATAAACCCGGGCGCGAGGCCGGGTTTATCAGCTATCGCGTACGCGATGTACGCTCCCAGGATCGGGATCATTATTGTCAGCCCGAGGACACCGATTTCCCCGAGGTACCAGCCCAGCGAGCCGGTCTCCTCGAAGAGGGTCTCGGTATTGCCGGCAGTGAACGGCAGCTCGGCGACCATGAACCCGATTGCGAGGAAGATACCTCCAATCGTCACGAACGGGATCATGAACGAGACCCCGGTCATCAGATTTTCTTTTGTTGTCGTTAAATGCGAGCGAAGCGCGCTCTCCGTTTTGTCTTTCGTGCCCATAGTTGCGACTACCTAATTCAGCGAGAGAGTCCCGCCGTTCACGGCGGGCGTGAATCGCGTAAACCCCGGTGAGAAACCGCCGCGTTACTCCTGCCCTGAGTCTCCAACGCTTCAAGACCGGCCTCCA
>Ga0075105_1000024_pt1 | contig 117167 bp, 122 predicted proteins | sample AntDeeMetag02WF5_FD_69800 | JGI IMG/M metagenome (GOLD analysis project Ga0075105, IMG submission 69800) | Saline lake microbial communities from Deep Lake, Antarctica - Antarctic Deep Lake Metagenome 02WF5 | ecosystem: Environmental > Aquatic > Non-marine Saline and Alkaline > Saline | place... | reverse complement strand
CCGAGGAAGACGAACTGGACGTTGGCGACGATGGCGCCGACGACGGCCGCGAGCACCGGGACGGTGACGCGGTCGACGTCGATGGAGCGGAGCCCCCGCGCCATCCCGAAGGCGATGCCGCCGCCGACGAACGGCGTCAGCACCCAGAGCGTCGCGATCTGCTGGTACTTCGGCCACGCCGGCTCGCCGCCCATCGCCAGCCCCGTGCCGACGACGGCGCCCGTGACGGTGAACGCCGTGGCTATCGGGTAGCCCGCGAACACGCCGACGGCGACAAGCGCGGCGGCCGTGATGAGCGCCGTGGTCGCCGCCAGCGGGGAGAGCGTCACCCCGACGATGAGCTCCCGCCCGACCGCCTCGGAGACGTTCGCGCCCTGGAAGACGGCGCCCGCGAGTCCGAGCAGGCCGACGACGAAGCCGGCCCGCATCACCGTGATGGCGTTCGCGCCGACCGCCGGGGCGAACGGCGTCGACCCCGAGGAGCCGGCGCCGATGGCCCACGCCATGAACAGGCTCGCCAGTGCGGCGACCGCGAGCGTCGCGAGGGCCGTTCCACTCATTGACCCCCACCTCTGGGTGGCCCGACCAAGAGAGTACCGACACAGCGAGAGCTCGCCGCCTTCGGAACGGTCACCCGAGAACTCAGTTCGTCGTCGACTTCGCGTCGCCGTTCTGCTCGGGCGGTTCGACGCCCTCGGCCGCTTCCGCGGTGTCGGTCTCGCGCTCGGTGTCGACGTGCCAGCGGTCGATATCCTCGAACGACTCGAGGTAGTCGCGGACCGCGTCCTTCATGTCGTCGTCGTTGACGTTCACCTCGAACGTGAACTCCTCCTGGCTGCGCACCCGCTGGATGTTCGCGCTCACGAGGTCGTTGTCGAAGTAGTAGGGCGCGACCTGCGTCATCACGTTCTGGTAGACGGCGTTCTCGACCTTCCGGAGCACCTTCCGGCCCGCGGTGTCGGCCGCGCGCTTCACGTGCCCGAGGGAGTCCTGCCACTTGTCGACGGCCTCCTCCTCCTCGCCGTCGCCGAGGCGCTCGTAGGACTCCGTGAGCTGTTCGCCCGCGGCCTGGAGGTCCTCGTTCGGGTCCTTCCCGGCCTTCTCGCCCTCGCCCTCGTCGACGCTCGCCTGGTCGGCGGTCTTCTCGTTGACCTCGTTCTCGATGCGCTCGTGGGCCTTCGGGCGCCACTCGTTCCACTCGTCGAACGCATCGCCGTACGCCTCCTCGGCGCCGGCCTCGCGGAGCGCGTGCGTGACGCGCTCCCCGTGTTCGACGATGTCTCCCCAGTCGCCGCGCCGCTTGAACCCGGCGACACTCTCCTCCATGGTTGTCGCGTCTAGCGTGTGGAGAATTAAATCCCTTGTCGGCATCGTGTGGGCACGGCGCACGCGGGCCGCGAGCCATAGCGGGTTTTAAGCAGTCGCGGGGTCCGCCACTAGGTATGCCCATCGAAGACCGCGGTGACGCCCACGTCATCACACACGCGCTGGCAAAAGACACGCTCTCGCGGCTCCGCGACGTCGATACCGAGCAGGTCGGCTTCCGCAAGGGCCTCGTGAAACTCGGCCGCATCTCCGGCTACGAGATCATCGACGGCGCGATGGACACGGAGTTCGTCTCCATCCAGACGCCGCTGACCGAGACCACCGGCGAGCGCGTGAAGGGCCTCGACGACGTCGTCATCATCAACGTGTTGCGGGCCGCCACGCCGTTCGTCGAGGGACTGCTGAAGGCGTTCCCCCGCGCGAAGCAGGGCGTCATCAGCGCGGGCCGCGACGAGGAGGCCGGGATGAACGACGAGGGCGAGTTCCCCATCACCATCGACTACGTGAAACTCCCCGAGATCTCCTCGGACGACACCGTCATCGTCGCCGACCCGATGCTCGCCACCGGGTCGACGATGACGACCGTCCTCGACTACGTCACCGACGAGGCGCCCGACGACGTCGAACACCTCTTCGTGCTGTCGGCCGTCAGCGCTCCCGACGGACTGCTCCGCGTCAGCGAGCAGTTCCCGTCGGCGGACCTCCTCACTGTCGCCATCGACGACCACCTCGACGACGACGGCTTCATCGTCCCCGGCCTCGGCGACGCCGGCGACCGCGCGTTCCGCACGACGTAGCCCCGCAACCGGGCCGAATCGACGCCTCTCCGTTCTGCCGTCAGTCTCTCAGCCGTGGCTGGTGAGACCCGCAGGTTGAAGATGCCACCCGTCCACGTCCACGCCATGAGTGACGACGCCGACACGGAGCCGTGTGACTGGTGCGGGGACGCGGTGGCGAACCCGCTCTCGCGGACCGTCCGCGTGACCGTCGACCGCTCCCAGATAGACAGCCAGCGACTCTGCCCGGAGTGTTTCGCCAACTGGATCGACCGCTACGAGGAGAAGATGCGGCCCGAGGAGCCCGATGAGGACACGGGCCCGCAGCCGGCCAGCGAGGACACCGACATCATCGTCGACTGAGCGCCACGCAGGACCGTTTCGGGTCGAGAGAGCGCCCCGAATCCGGCCCGTTCGAACCCCTTCGCTTCACCTCCGCTCCACCACTCTGTACTGCGGTTTCCCGGCTCAGAACTCCCGTGGAAACGCACCCCCGTAGCGCTACCGAGAACTACCGACTCTTCACGCCTCGTCCTCGCCGACCGAGAGGCCGTCGCCGCGCTCGCGGTCGAGGGCTCGCGGCGCGTCCTGGGTCTCCGCGTACCCGTCGAACCAGCGCGCGATGCGCTCGATGCGGTCGACGACGTGACCGGGCTCACCCGACCGCGAGAGTTCGTGCCCCTCGCGGGGGTAGCGCACCAGCCGGGTGTCGACGTCCTGGCGCTTGAGCGCGCGGTAGAACAGCTCCGCGGTGTTCGCGGGCGTTCGGTAGTCGTCCTCGGCGTGCACGACGAGCGTCGGCGTGTCCACGAGGTCGGCGTACGTCGCGGGGGACTGCTCGGCGAGGAACTCGTAGTCCGCCCAGGGGACCGCGCGGAAGTCCCCCTCGACGAGCTGGAAGACGTCCGTCGAACCGTAGAAGCCCGTGAGGTCGTAGACGCCGCGCTGGGCGACCGCCGCGTCGAAGAAGTCCGTGTGCCCGACCGCCCACGCGGTCATGAACCCGCCGAAGCTCCCGCCCGTGACGAACGCGTCGTCGGCGACGTAGTCGCGGTCGGCGACCTCGCGGGCGCCTGCCAGCACGTCCTGGAGGGTGGCGTCCCCCCAGTCGCGCTCGATGGCCCGCATGAACGCCTCGCCGTAGCCCGCGGAGCCGCGCGGGTTGCACCAGAAGACGACGTAGCCGCGCGCCGCGAGCGTCTGGAACTCGTGCCACATGGACCCAGTCGTCGACCACATCCGGTGTGGGCCGCCGTGGATCTCCACGACCAGCGGGTACTCCTCGTCCGGGTCGAAATCGGGCGGCGTCAGCACCCAGCCCTGGATTTTCTCGCCGTCCGGCGCCTCGAACTGGAGTTCCTGGGGCTGGCCGACCGCGCGGTCGTCGAGGTAGTCCGCGTTGACTCGCGTCAGCCGGTTCTCCTCGGCGCCGCCCGGCGTCGCCGCCACCACGTCGCCCGGGTGGTCCCACTCCGACTGGACGACGCCGACGGCGTCCCGCGCGACCGAGAAGCCGTGGACGTGTCGGTCGCCGCCCAACACGACCTCGACGCCATCGTCGTCGATGCGCCGCAGCGCGTAGCCGCCCTCGTCGGGCGTGCAGACGTAGAGGTAGTCCCCGTCCGGGCTCCACGCCGGTGCGTGACTCGGGTTCCACAGTTCCAGCGTGCGGTCGAGGTCGGCGGTGACGCGCTCGACGTCGCCGCTCGCGCGGTTGTAGACGTCGACCTCGATTTGCGAGAGCGTCGGGTCGTCCGCGGGCCGCGTCGTGTACGCGATTCTGTCGCCCTCGTCTCCGGCGTGGGCCGCCAGTTTGGGTCCCCACCCCTCGACGGTCGTCACCACGGTCTCCTCGCCGGTGGCAGGGTCGACGGCCGCCAGCTCCCACTCCAGCCGGTCGTCGGCGTCGACCCCTCGACGAATCGGGTAGTAGAGCGCGTCGGCGCCCCACGCTGGCCCGAGGCAGTCCGCGACGCCCTCGGTGACGCGGGACACCTCGTTCCCTTCGAGGTCCACGAGGTAGGCGTGGGAGCGCGCGCCGTCGGCGTACGACTCGTCCGCGCGGTAGACGTGTCGGTCGATTACCCTGGGGTCCGGGTCCTCGCGCTCGTACTCCTCGTCGGTGTCCAGGTCGAGGTCACGCTCGCGCTCCTCCGGGCGGACGGACTGCACGAACGCGATGCGGTCGCCGTCTGGCCCCCACGCGATGTTGGAGACGCCGCCGACGACGTCGGTCACCTGCTCGGCCTCGCCGCCGTCGACGGGGAGCACCCACAAGTGCGGGCGGTCGTCACTGGCTCCGCGAGTGGAGACGAACGCGAGACGGTCTCCCGAGGGGCTCCACGTCGGTTCGCTGTCGACGCCCTCCGCGACGGTGAACCGTCGGGACTCGTCACCGCCCACCGACGCGACGTGGACGGTCGCCTCGTAATCGGTGTCCGAGTCGGGCGCCTGCTTGACGTACGCGACGCGCTCGCCGTCCGGGGAGACGGCCGGGTGGGAGAGCCGCGAGAACTCGTGGTAGTCGCCGGCCTCGACGCGGTTCATGGGGCGGTTGTCGCCCGGCGCGCGCAAAGGCGTTGCGCAACCCGGAGCAGAGCAACGTTACTCCACTTCGGCCCGGCCGCTGGTCGCGTTCTGGATGCGCTCGCGGAGTGCGCCGCTCTCCTCGCGGGCGACGGTCACGTCGAAGGCCGCGCGCTCGCCGTAGTCGGCGTCGAACTCGCAGTCCGCGCTCTCCAGGATGCCGCGAACGGTGCCCGAATCGTCGTACGCCACGCTGACATCGAATCGCTCCTGTGGCCGCTGCTCGACGAGACTGGCGTCGTCGACGGCCTCCTTGACGGCCCGCGAGTAGGCGCGGGCGAGGCCACCGACGCCGAGATTCGTCCCGCCGTAGTACCGCGTGACGACCACCACGGCGTTCTCCACGTCGCGCTGCTGGAGGACGTTCAGCGCTGGCTTTCCGGCGGAGCCGGTGGGCTCGCCGTCGTCGGACTGGTACTCCCGCAGGAGGTGGCCGTCTCCGGGACCCCCGGACTCAACCCGAACCCGGTAGCAGGGGACGTTGTGGGTCGCGTCCGGGTGGCGTTCCTCCACGTCGGCGACGAACGCCTCGGCGTCCTCGACGGTCGCCGCCGGTGACGCGTAGCCGACGAACTCCGAGCCCTGCACCTCGAAGTCGGCCTCCCCCCGGCCGGCGACGGTCCGGTACGCGTCGGTCACACCACCGCATCCGGGCCCGAGAGAGTTGCCGCTTGCGGTTCCGCCCACAAGGGTTAAGCACGCGCTCTCGCAATCAGGACTCAGATGGCCGAGCTGACGACTCCGGACTTCCTCTACATCGCGTCGAGCGTCGCGCTCTCCCTCTCGGGGCTGGCGATGGTGGCGATCGCCGCCAACGCCTACCTGGAGACGGAGCGCCGCGAGATGCTCACCCTCTCTGTCGGGTTCTGCATCGTCGTTGCCGCTGCAATCGCCACCACGGTCTCCGCGTTCGGCCAGGACTTCGCGGACGCCGTCCTGCTGTTGACGGTCAACTACGCCATCACGACCGTCGGCTACCTCTTCATCATCGCCAGCGTCGTCAACAGGAACTAGGCGCCAGTCGAGTCAGGAGAGTTCGACCGACCGCACGAACGGCAGTTCCATCAGTTCGGTCACCACCTCGCCCGGGAGCGCCTCGTCGGTCACCAGGTAGAGCCGCGGTTCGTCCGTGAACTCCGGGTCCTCGCTGATGGTCTGGCGGATGCTGATGTCGCGGTCGGCGAGCAGTCCGGCGACATGCGCGACGATGCCGGGCTCGTCGGCGTCGGCCACCTCGACGGTGACGACGTGCAGGTCGAGGACGGGCGCGAGGTCCATCAGGCTCGGAATCTGGCTGATGTTCTGGAAGATGCGCCGGAGTTCGTCGTCTGCGAGAATTGCCTCCGTCGTGGAGTCGACGACCCGGCGGTCGACGCCCGCCTCCTGGGCGACTTGCGTGTACGGAATCTCGATGTCGCCGGAGACCACCCGACCCTCGTCGTTCACGGAGAACCCGCGCTCGAGGAGGAGGCGGATGACGGCCTGCTGGCCGGGGCTCCCCTCGAACTTCTGCATGATGTCCTCGAACATGCGCGAACCGAGACGGCGTGCCGTGAAAACGGTGTGGGTGGCGAGCAGACTTTTGCCCCCGCGCTCCCACGTGGGTCGTATGCGCCAACTCGACAGCTGTGATTTCTGTGGCGAGCGGGCCGAGGGCGTCTTCGAGGTCGTCCCCGGGTCGGCCGCGGGCGGCGCCCGCCGCCTCGCGCTCTGCTCGGACTGCCGCGAGACGCTCCAGTCGGTCGTCGACCCGCTGCTCGACGACGCGAAACGGACGACTGCGTCGAGTGACAGCCAGGGCGCCGCCGACTCGCCCGACGACGAACCGGACCCGCGGGGGGCCAGCGACACGTCCGACTCCGTCCCCGATGCCGAACCCGCCGAGGAGACGGACTCCGTCAGCGAGTCGGTCAGCCAGCGTGACGCGGACAGCGAGGGTGTCACCATCCAGTCCGGCGGCTCGGAGGCGAGTCCCCAGGAACGGCGGCCCGACGGCTACGCGCAGGTGATCCGTCTGCTCCAGAACCGCGAGGGCGCGATGCCGCGAGCGGACCTCCGGTCGCTCGCGACGAACGCCTACGACCTCCGCGAGCGCACGTTCGAGGACGCGCTCGAAGCGGCCGTGGAGAACGGTGACGTCGAGGAGACAAGCGGCGGCCTGCGGACGGTCTAGAGTTCGCCCTTCGTCGAGGGCGTGTCCGAGCGCCGGCCGTCGATGCGCGTGGCGTCGTCGAGGGCGCGCGCCGCGCCCTTGAACAGCGCCTCTATCTCGTGGTGAGCGTTCTCGCCGTCGACCCCGCAGTGGAGCGTGAGGCCCGCGTGCGTCGACAGCGACCGGAAGAAGTGCCGCGCCATCACGCTCGTGAACTCGCCGACGCGCGCCTGGCTGAACTCCCCGTCGAACTCGTACAGCGGCCGCCCGGAGACGTCGACGACGACGCTCGCCACGGCCTCGTCCAGCGGGACGCGCCGGTCCGCGAACCGCTCGATGCCGCGCTTCTCGCCGAGGGCCTCGTCGAAGGCCTGTCCGAGTGTGATGCCGACGTCCTCGACGGTGTGGTGGTCGTCTATCTCGAGGTCGCCGTCGCAGCGCACGGTCAGGTCGAAGAGGCCGTGCCTGGCGAACGACGTCAGCATGTGGTCGAAGAAGCCGATGCCGGTGTCCACCGTGCTGTCGCCGTCGCCGTCCACGTCGAGAGTCACCTCGATGTCCGTCTCGGCCGTCTCCCGGGTCACGGCCGCAGTTCGGTCGGTCATGACTCGTTGTTCTCGCGCTCCCACAAGGTCGTTCCGCTCGCGTGAGACCGTGTCACAGGACGAACTCGCACTTCGGGAGTCGGGGCGGCTGTCGTCGGTGTCCCCAGTCAGGCGGTCGACGCCTCGGGCGGCTGGACTGCGACGACGCCGTCGGCGTCGACGGAGTCGTAGAGCGGCGGCAGCTCCACTGGGGGCGTGTTCGAGACCGCTGAGACCACCGAGACGATGGCCAGCGGCATCGACTCGGCGTCGCCGTCGAACGACGCCCGGTAGGTCTCCGTCTCGGCGTCGAAGGTGAGCGCCTCGCGTGGGTCCACTGCGTCCCACTCGCCACCCGCCACGTCCGGGGTCGCGGGGAGCTCCTGTGGGGAGAAGTCGGTCATACGGGCGGGAGGCGAGCGAGCGACATATGGCTTGTTCAATAGCCATCTGGTAGTTCGACGGGGTTCGACAGCCACGCCCGGCAATCTCCGGGTGTCCACCAGCGGAACCGCGAGTTCTGCACCTCTGAGAGGATTAATTGAAACTTTGTTTCACTTCACAACACTCAATTGAGTGCCTTGGGAGATGAGAAAAAGGGGTACCATTATTCGTCTGACGGGCGTCTGACATACCGTTCACACGCTGCGCACACGGGCCCGACGGGTCACCCACCAATGGAATATCAACACTCCCTCGACCACGAGAGTAAAGACGAACTGCTCGCGCTCCTCGCCGACCAGCACCGACGCTCGACGCTAGTCTACTTCCTGGAGTCTGCCGACGAGGTGGCGTCGCTCCGGGAACTCTCTGCGGCGGTCAGCGAGCGGAGTGACACGGCCGACGAGGAGGCGCGCGTGCAGCTCCACCACTCGGCGCTCCCTCGACTGGATTCGGCCGGTGTCGTCGACTACGACGCGGAGAACAACACGGTCCAGTACCGGGGGCACCCGGAACTGGAGACGCTGGTCGGTCTCGTCGCAGAGGTGTAGCGGGTACCTCTACTCCACGGCGGCACGGGCCGCCTCTAACGTGAAGTTCCCCTCGTACAGCGCGGTGCCGACGACGACGGCTGCCGCGCCCGCTTCCTTCAGCTCGACGACGTCCTGGACGTCAGCGACGCCGCCGCTCGCGATTATCGGGATGTCGACGCTGTCCGCGAGTTCGCGGACCGGCTCCGTCCGCACGCCCGTCTGCTGGCCCTCGACGTCGACGTTCGTGAACAGGATGGCGCCCGCACCGAGGTCGGCGTAGCGGCCGGCGGCCTCGACGGGGTCGATACCGGTCCCCTCCGTCCACCCCTCGACGACGACCTCGCCGTCCTTCGCGTCGAGGCTCACCACGACGCTGCCGGGCTGCTCGGCGCTGATCTCGCCGACGATTTCGGGGGTTTCGACGGCGGCGGTGCCGAGGATGACGCGGTCGACGCCGCGCTCCAGCAGGTCCGTCGCGTCCCCGACCGTGCGGATGCCGCCGCCGACCTGGACGCCGACGTCCGTCGCGTCGATGATGGCCTCGATGGCCGCGGCGTTCGCGCGCGCGCCCTCGAAGGCGCCGTCGAGGTCGACGAGGTGGAGCGTCTCGGCGCCCGCCTCGACCCACCGCGTTGCGGCCTCGACCGGGTCGCCGTACTGTCGTCCCGTCCCGCGCTCGCCGGCCACCAGCTGGACGACTTCCCCGTCCTGGACGTCCACCGCCGGCACCACCTCGAAGGAGTCGAAGGTCATGCCGGCTGCTTTCGCCCTCCGGACCAAAAGCCTCGCGGCCCGGCGCTGAACTCCGCTCGCCGCCACGAACGCGCCGTAGCGCCGTATCAACCCCTCGCTTCGAACAAAAACTACTATGACTGCGGGCCTCGAACCCACGGACGATGCCGACGGTTGAATACCTGAACTACGAGACGCTGGACGACCAGGGCTGGGACATGGACGACGACGACCTCTTCGAGAAGGCCTCCGACGCGGGCCTCGACGAGGAGGACTACGGCACGCTCGACGTCGCCGAGGGCGAGTACATCCTCGAGGCAGCCGAGGCGCAGGGCTACGACTGGCCCTTCTCGTGCCGCGCTGGCGCGTGTGCGAACTGCGCGGCAATCGTCTTCGACGGCGAGATCGACATGGACATGCAGCAGATCCTCTCCGACGAGGAGGTCGAGGAGAAGGACGTCCGCCTCACCTGCATCGGCTCGGCGCAGACGGACGAGGTCAAGATCGTCTACAACGCAAAGCACCTCGACTACCTGCAGAACCGCGTCATCTGAAGGCCACGCGACCCAGCTACCAGACTCTGCCCCGGTCCGGCAGGACGGCTGGACGCACTTTTCCACCGGGTGTACCGACGCCCACCGTCCGTTCCGGGGCCCGCCGCTCTCTCCTCGTCGTCCCCGTTTTGGCGCCAACGCCTAGTGAGTAGGCCGCGTACTGACGGGCGGTGTCAACTCGTGTTCCACGACAGAACCGACGCCGGCCGACAGCTCGCCGACCTCATCGACCGGGAGGACGTGGATGGGGACGTCGTCCTCGCCATCCCTCGCGGCGGACTCCCCGTCGCGCGTCCAGTCGCCGACTTTCTCGGTGCGCCACTCGGCGTCGTCGTCGCGTCGAAGATCGGCGCGCCCGACAACCCCGAACTCGCCGTCGGCGCCGCCACCGCCGACGGCAGTAGCTGGCTGAACGAGGACGTCATCGAGCGCCTGGGCGTCTCCGATGAGTACGTCGAGCGCGAACGCGAGCGGGAGACGGAGAACGCACGCGAGAAAATCCGGCAGTACCGTGACGGCCGGGACCCGCCGGACATCGCGGGGAAACGCGTGGTCGTCGTCGACGACGGCATCGCCACCGGCGCGACCGTCAAGGCCTGCCTACGGCAGGTCGCCGAGGCCGGCGCGGAGCACGTGACGCTCGCCGTCCCCGTCGCCGCGCCGGGCGTCCTCGAGGACCTCTGGGTCGACGCCGACGAGGTCGTCGTCGTCGAGAGTCCGCCGCACTTCACCGCTGTCGGCCAGTTCTACGAGGACTTCGGTCAGATCTCCGACGAGGAGGCGATGACGTACCTCGACGACCGAGGGTCGAGGGACGGGTAGGGTCCGGGAACGCCGTTCGCGACCACCCGTCACGTCCCGCCGTAGTTCTCCTCGAAGAGGACGACCAGCTGCTTGAAGAAGCCGACGACGATCGGGCCGTAGAACAGCCCCATCACGCCGAAGACGTAGACGCCGCTGAAGACGCCCAGGAGCACCGTGCCAGAGTGGAGTTCCGAGCCCCGGCCGACGACCTTCGCCCGCAGGAGGTCGTCGACGACGGCGACGGCGGTCAGGCCGTACACGAGGAGGAAGCCGGCCTCCAGCAGGCGGTTCGTGAGCCCGAGGTAGATGACCGCGGGGCCGAGCACCGCGGCGACGCCGACGACCGGGAACAGCTCCACGACCATCATCACCGCCGTCCAGAAGACGACGTGGGGGATGCCGACCACGAAGAGGCCGACGCCGGCGACGACCCCCTGGACGAACGCCACGAGCACGTGCCCCTTCAGCACCGCCCACGTGGTCTCGGCCGCGCCGTCGAACAGCGCCTGCTGCACGTCGTCGTCGAGCGGCGTCACGTCGCGAATCCACGCCACAAGCCGGTCGCCGTCCTTCAGCAGGTAGTAGAGCAGGAACACCAGCAGCACCAGCCCCAGGAAGGCGTGGGTCGCGCCGCTCACGAGCGTCGAGATGTCGCCCACGAGGATGTCGCCGAGCTGCCGTGGGACGTCCGAGACCAGCGACTCCACCGGGACGTCGACGCCGAGCAGTCGGTCGAGGCGCTGGTCGATCCGCCGCCGGGTGAACAGGTCCTGGACGGTCCGGGAGACGCTGCTCACGTCCGCCGGCAGCGTTCGCACGAGTATCGCGACGGGGGCGGCTACCGCCAGGGCGGCGCCGACGACGAGCGCGAAGGCCGCCGGACCGTCACCGATTTCGGGTGCGAGGCGCCGCTGGAGCGGCGCGAGCACGAACGCGAAGAGGAGGGCGGCGAGCAGGAACGTCAGAAACGGCTGGAGGAGCTGCGCCACCAGCAGCCCGAACACCGCGAGCAGCAGCCCGAAGAACAGCTTCCGGCCGTCTACGTGGACGGACATCGCGGCCCCCCGTCGAGGCGGCGTGCACTGGTCGCGGCCGTTCGAGCACAGCGCTCGCGGCCGCTCACGGGACGCCTCCTGCCGGCCGGTTGCGCCCCCCGGACCTGTGCAGTCCGGTCGGCCGGCGGACGCCGCCTCGGCGGGCAGTCACTGGCGAAGCAGGCTGTAATCATGCGTACAGTACCATACCGCTCCCAGACGGAAGAACTCCGGCTCCGTCCGGACGGCGTCGAGACCCGCCGGCAGCCGTGTGGCCGTGGCCACGTTCCAAGGGTAACACCTAAGCGAACGGCGTCCCCGACACCCGGTAGTGGACGCCTCGATACCCGACCTGCTGCGGCTCCTCGTCGTCCCCGCGCTCGGCTGGGCGGCGATTTGCGACCTGCAGACGCGCCGCGTCACGAACGACCTCTGGCCGCCGTTCGTGGTGCTCGGCGCCGTCCTCCTGCTCTGGGAGGGGCTGCTGGCGCTCGGGACCCCCAACGGTTTCCAGTGGTTCGTCGTGCAGGTCGCCTTCAGCCTGCTGTTCATCGTCCCGCTGGCGTACGCGTTCTGGTACGTCGGCGGGTTCGGCGGCGCCGACGCCCGAGCGCTGATGGTGCTCGCCGTCCTCTTCCCCACCTACCCACAGTACGAGGTGGCGGGCCACGCGCTCCCGGCCGTTCAGACGGTCCTCGGCGTGTTCTCGATGACCGTGCTCACCAACGCCGTGCTCATCGGGCTGACGTACCCGGTGTTCCTCGGCGTCCGGAACGCGCTCGCCGGCGAGTTCTCCTACGTGATGTTCGTCGGACGCCGCCTCCCCGTCGGGCGACTGACCGACACCCACGGCAGCCTCCTCGAGGCCGAGTCCGGGTTCACCCGCTCCGGCCTCGACCTCGACGCGCTCCGGATGTACCTCCGGTGGCGCGGCGTCTCTCTCGGCGACCTCCGCGAGGACGCCGCGCTCCGGGACCCCGACACGCTCCCCGCGGAGTCTAACGACCCGACAGACGGCGCCGTCGCGACGGACGGCAGCGGCGATCCGTGGGGCGCGGCCGCCTTCCTCGAAGATATCGACAGCAGCGCCTACGGCACCACGCCCGCACAGCTCCGCGAGGGCCTCAACGTCGTCACCGAGCAGGACGACGTCTGGGTGACCCCCGGCGTGCCGTTCATCGTGCCGCTGTTCGTCGGCCTGCTCGTCGCGCTGACGGGTGGCGACATCCTCCAGTACGCGCTGGAAGCGATGGGGCTGGCCTGAGCCGAGACCGCCGCGCGGCGGGCGCTCTCGCGACGCGCAACGACTAACCGCTCGCGGCCCGCTCGTCCGGTATGGACTTCGACGTCGAACTCGACTTCGGCGAGGACGGCCTCGTCCCCGTCGTCGCCCAGGACACCGACGGCGAGGTGGTGATGCTCGCCTACGCCGACCGCGAGGCCGTCGAGACCACCGCCGAGACGGGCCGCGCGCACTACTACTCCCGCTCCCGCGAGGAACTCTGGGAGAAGGGCGCGACCAGCGGCCACACCCAGACAATCGAGGAGATTCGCGTGGATTGCGACGGCGACGCGCTCCTCTACGTCGTCGAGCAGTCTGGTGGGGCCTGCCACACCGGCTACGAGTCGTGTTTCTACCGCACGCTCGACGGCGAGGTTGTTGGTGAGCAGGTGTTCGACCCCGACGACGTGTACTGAACGAGTCGTTTTCTCTGGGACGACCTTCTGATTCGTGGGCGAGAACACCGAGAAAGCCCCAGGTAGCTGCACTCCCGCGACTCGCTGCGCGCTTCACTCTTGTTGGTCGCTCAGTGCTTTCTAGGTGTCGTACTCACAACTCCCCCGGACAGGCTCAACTGGACACACAAATCCTAACGACAGAAAGCCTATCTGCGAGAGCGCACACGTTCCAGACATGCCAGACGCGAAGGCCGCACCCGACGGCCTCGTCGCGGACCTCCGCCGCGCCCGGGACGCCCGCGAGGACGCCGCCGAGGCGGTCGCGGACGTCGGCGAGTCCCGCCTGAAAACCCTCCGCGCGGCGCTCGACGAACTCGACCGGCTGTTCGACCAGTACGAGGACGACGCCACCGGCACCGGCGACTTCGAGTCCTACCTCGCCTTCCAGGACGACCTCGTGGCGTTCGTCGAGGGCCTAGACGAGGACCTCCCGGAGCGCGACGCCTTCGAGTCGCTGCTGACGCTGTTCAAGAAGAAGCGGCTCTCCGAGGCGGACTTCGCGGAAGCCCGCGAACGACTCGCCGATGCCCGGGACCTCGTCGGCCGTCTCGACCATCTGGAGGACGCGAAGTCGCGGTACGCGAAGACCCGCAAGGCGGTCGCGGAGCGGGCGGACGAGCACGCCGCGGAGGTCGAGCGCCTCGAACGCCTCGAGCGACTCGGGGCCGCGGACCTCGACGCGCCGGTCGAGGACCTCCGGAATCCCATCGAGACGTACGACGAGGCGGTCCGCGACTCGTTCCGCGAACTTCGCGCCCAGGAACCGGCGCGCGACGTGCTGGCGTTCGTGGAGACGGCGGCCTCCTACTCGCTGGTAGAGTTCGAACCGGTGCCCGAGGACCTCGCCGCGTTCGTCACGGACCACGAGGCGGGCACCGAACCGCTCTCGCAGTTGCTGGAGTACGCCGATTACTCGCAGTCGAAACTCGACCACTACGTCGCCAACCCGCGGGCGCTGAAGCGCGCCGTGGGCGGCAACCGGACGTACCTCGACCGGCTCTCCGCGGAGCCGTTGACCGTCGGCTGGCCGGCCGCGCCCGCCGACGAACTGCGCTACCGGCTCGACGAACTCGTATCGGTCGTGGCGCGGGTCGCCGACGAGGACGTCGTCGCCGCGCTCCACGCGGTCCGCGCTCGGGTCCGCGACGACGACTACGAGCGCCTGCAGACGGCCGCCGTCGCCGAACACGAACTCACGCCGAGCGAGAAAGAGGAGATTGCGGCGGGCGTCGAGTCCGACCTCGAAGCCGCCCGGGAGGCCGAACAGGAACTCCGCGAGGCGCTGGAGACGTACTGAGAACGCGCTACTTCTCGCCGCTCAGACGCCGGCTTTCGCCGCGCGGAGCGCGGTCGCGAACTCGCCGGCCAGTTCGCTGGCGCGCTCCTCGCTGCGCGCCTCCGCGTAGATGCGCACCACTGGCTCGGTGCCCGAGGGTCGCACGAGCACCCAGGAGTCGCCGTAGTCGAGGCGGTAACCGTCGATGGTGGTGCGGTCGGCGTCGGCCCCGAGTGCGGTCTCCTCGGCGGCGTCGAGCAGCGCCTCGCGCTCCGCGTCGTCCTCGTAGTGGACGTTGATGCGGACGTTGGCGTAGTCGTCGTACGGCTCGACGACCTCGCTGGCGGGGCGGTCGGCGAGCAGTTCGAGGAACCGGGCCCCGGTGTAGGCGCCGTCCCGCGTCAGCCGGTAGTTCGGGAAGATGATGCCGCCGTTGCCCTCGCCCGCCACCGGGACGGACTCACCCTCGGCCTGGAGCTCCTGTATGCGGGTCATGATCTGGGTGCTGCCGATGGGCGTCAGGTCGAGGTCCGCGCCCGTGCGGTCGCAGACGTCGACGAGGCGCTGGCTCACGTTCACCGCGGAGACGGTGGTGTCGCCCTCCTCGAGTTCGGCCTCCGCGAGCGCTGCGAGCGTCGCGTCCCCCTCAACGTACTCGCCGTGTTCGTCGTAGAAGATGGCTCGGTCGGCGTCGCCGTCGTGGGCGATGCCGACGTCCGCGTCCGTCGCCCGCACGAGTCGCCCGAGGTCCGAGAGGTTCTCGCGGACCGGCTCGGGGTCGCGCCCCGGGAAGTGGCCGTCGGGCTGGCCGTTGACCGTGACGACCGAGCAGCCGAGTCGCCGGTAGAACTCGGGGCTGGTGAGCGCGCCCGCGCCGTGCCCGGGGTCCAGGGCGACCGTCAGGTCGGCGGCCGCGATGGTCTCGCGGTCCACCGCGTCGAGGAGCTGGTCGACGTAGCGGCGCGCTGCGGACTCGACGCGCACGTCGTCGCCCACCTCCTCCCACGTCGCGTCGTCGAACTGCTCGGTGGTGAACTTCCGTTCGATGCGCTCGAGGTCGGCGACCGCGAGTTCGACGCCGTCGGCGCCGACGAGTTTCACGCCGTTGTACTCCGCGGGGTTGTGGCTCGCGGTCACCATCACGACGGGAACCCCCTCGCTCTCGCCGTACGCCTGCGCACCCGGCGTCGGCACGACGCCCAGGCGCTCGACGTCCGCGCCGACGCTCTGGAGGCCGCTCGCCGCGGCGTTCTCGAGCATCCGGCCGGTCGTCCGGGTGTCGCGGGCGACGGCCACCCGGTCGGCGCGCCACACCGACCCCGCGGCCTTCGCGACGCGCTGCACGAACCCGGGTGTCAGCTCCTCGTTGGCAACGCCCCGCGTCCCGCTCGACCCGAACACCTTCATGAAGACCTGTCCGGACGCGGCGCCCTAATCGCTTCCGAACTGGGCGAGTTACTGTCAGAGAACATCGATTCACCGTTCAGCTCGACGGCCACGACGAACGTGTCGTCGGCGTAGTGGAAGACGCCGCCGAGGCTGTCGCAGTGCTCCTGGAGGTCCGCGGCGATGCGCTCGCCCGTCTCGCGGTCGGTGCCTTTCGTCACCCACTCGCCCCGCGGCGCCGTCGTCGCGGAGGTCAGCACGCGCTCCAGCACGGGGTGGTCCACGACGACCGAGTTCGCGAGCGCGCAGTGGGCCCCGGCGTCCTCGGCGCGGTCCGCTGGGGCACGCATCACCCGCACCCGAACCGGGTCGTCGCCGAGAATCTGCGAACAGCCGCTAGAGAGGGCGAGAGACCCGACCGCAGCGAGCACCGTCCGACGTCGCATACCCCGTGGTACGACTTCCACCCCAAAGTGTTTTCGAGAGAACCGCAACGCTTTCGCCGCCCGCCCGCCCACTTTCACGTATGCCGAGCGTCCGAGAGAAACGCGTCTACGTGGCCCAGGCCGACACGGTCGAGGCGTACGTCGCGGCCGACCTCGGCGTCGCCGTCGCCCGCGTCTCCGGCGACACGGTCGGCGAGTTCAGCCTCGTCGAGCGGTGTACCGGCCGCGACGTGGCGGCGACCGCACACGGCGTCGCTGCCGCCACCGACGAGGACGTGCTGGTCGGCGACGCGGACGGCTTCGAGGGAACGGGGTTCGGGCCGGCTGTCGCGGTCACGAACCTCGACGGGGACGTGCTCGCAGCGGGCGAGGACGGTCACGTCGCTCGCTACGACGGCGACTGGACGACGGTCGGGACGGTCGACGCCGAGGTGCGCGCGCTCGACGCCGACCTCGTCGCGGCGGCGGACGGCGTCCACCGCCTCACGGACGACGGCTTCGCACCAGCGGGCCTCGACGACGCCCAGGACGTTGCCGCCGCGGGCGTCCCGCACGCCGCCACCCCGGACGGCCTCTTCTACCTGGGCAACGGCTGGATGGACGCGCTGGAGGGGGCGTTCTCGGTGGTGGCGAGCGACCCCGCGACCGCGAGCGCTGGCGACCTCGGCCGCGCCCACGCAGCCACCGCGGACGACCTCTACGCCCACGACGGCGGCGACTGGCAACGTGTCGACCTCCCCGTTGAGGAGTCAGTCGCGGACGTCGCGTACGCCGCGGACGCCCACGTCATCCTCACTGAACCGGGGACGCTCGCCGTCGACGCGGGCGAAGGGGTCCGTCACCGCAGCCTGGGGCTCCGGGGCGCCCGCGCCCTCGCCGTCGCCGCCGAGGGAAACGCGTAAGCCGACGGCTGAACTCGACTTCCACATGATACTGAGCGGGTCCTCGACCCAGCAGCTCGCGGCCGCGCTCGCCGCGGCGCTGGGGGCGGACCTCGGGCGCGTCGAGTACGAGTCGTTCCCCGACGGCGAGCAACTGGTCCGCGTGCCGGCGGTCGATGACCGGGCCGTCGTCGTCGCCTCGACGGACTCCAGCGACTCCCACGTCGAACTGCTCCAGTTGCAGGACGCCGCCCGCGAGGCCGGCGCCAGCGAGGTCGTCACCGTCCTCCCGTACATGGGGTACGCCAGACAGGACGAAGCCTTCGAGGTCGGCCAGCCGGTGTCCGCCCGCGCCGTCGCGCGCGCCGTCTCCACGGGCACCGACCGGGTCCTCACCGTCAACCCCCACGAGCAGGCCGTCCTCGACTTCTTCGACGTGCCTGCGACGGCCGTCGACGCCGCGCCCCGCCTCGCAGACCCGCTCCCCGCGGACCTCTCGGACCCCGTCTTCCTCGCCCCGGACGCCGGCGCGACCGGCCTCGCGGCGTCCGTCCGCGACGGCTACGGCCGCGGCGACACGGACCACTTCGAGAAGGTCCGGCACTCCGGCAGCGACGTCACCGTTACGCCGAGCGACATCGACGTCTCGGGCCGCGACGTGGTCGTCACCGACGACATCGTCGCCACCGGCTCCACGATGAGCGAGGCTATCGCCGCCCTCGACGACCCGGACCGCGTTTACGTCGCCTGCGTCCACCCGCTGCTCGCCGGGAACGCCCGCCTCAAACTCGCGAACGCGGGCGCTGAAGCGGTCTACGGCACGGACACGCTCGAACGCGCCGTCTCGACGGTGAGCGCCGCGCCCGCCATCGCCGACGCGCTGGAGTAGACGCCGCCACCTTCTTCTCGCGGGCCGACCCGCTCCCGGTATGGCGACGACGCGCGAACTCACGAGCGAGGCCGACCGTCGCGACGCCGTGCCCATTCTGCGCCAGCTGTGGAGCGACCGGGACGCCGACGGTGTCCTGGCATGGACCGCGGACGACGACTACCGGCTGTTCGGCCGCTACGTCGACGACGACCTGGTGGCCGTCGCGGGCGTGGCGGTGCAGTCCCTGCTCCACCACCGACGGGGCGCGTGGCTGCTTGACCTCGTGGTGGACGAACCTCGGCGCGGCGAGGGCTACGGCCCCGCGATACTGGAGTTCGTGGAGTCGTGGGCGCGCGAGCAGGGCTGTGAGTACCTGGCGCTGGCGTCGCCACTGGACAAGGAGGGGGTCCACGAGTTCTACGACGGCCAGGGCTACGAACAGTGGGGGTACGTCGTCGAAGCGACGCTGTGAGAAGGGGGACCGTCGACCGTCCGGCGGCTACTGGTCGACGTTCACCGCGACTGCTACATCCCGTTCGGGAGGGCGGAGACCAGACGCAGTAGCCACAGCGTCCCCATCCCGAAGACGATGGTCGCAGGGACGCTCTCGGTCCGCCAGGCGACCAGCGTCGCGACGAGCGCCGCCAGTAGTTTCGGTAGTTCGACAGTCGTCCCCGGTCCGGCGTAGACCACGGCCGGCAACGTCAGCGCTCCCAGGACTGCCACCGGGACGTACTCGAGTCGGCGCTCCACCCACTCCGGCGGGGACCCGAAGCGAGCGACCGCTTCGACGAAGGAGACACGGTAGAGCTGAGTGCCGGCGCCGAGCACCAGGACGGCGAGCCAGACCGCTGGGTCCGGTGTGGAACTCACGCGTCAGTCACCTCTCCGGCCCGCGTTCCCACCAGCGTGCCGACGACTGTGCCGACGACGAGTCCCAGTTCCAGCGGGACGTCGGCGCCCAGGACGGCGACGATTCCGCCGGCCACCGCGGCCAGCGCTGACGAGGCGTCCGAGACCATCGGAACGAGGATGGCGAGGAACATCAGCGGGACAATGAAGTCGACGCCCAGGGCTGCAGGCAGACGGGCGCCCACCACGACGCCCAGAACCGTGCCGACCTGATAGGCCAGCCACATCGGTGCAGCGATTCCGAGGAAGTACCACCGGATCGCGACGTCACCGTCGCGGAACCGGGCGATGGCGAGCGCGTAGACCGGGTCGGTCACGAGGTAGGCCAGCGACCACCGCCACCGCCGCCGCAGCGGTGCGAAGTACGGCGCGACGGACGCCGCGAACACCAGATAGCGGATGTTGACGACCAGGCCCGCTAGGACGACTACTGCGATGGGGGCCTCCTCGCTGAGTAACTGGATCGCTGCTAGCTGGGCCGCACCCGTGAAGACGGCGACTGACATCGCGACAGCCTGGTCGAGCGAGAAGCCGACGTCGGCGGCCGCGACGCCGATCAACATCCCGAACGGCAGTTCGCCAGCCAGAAGCGGGAGCGCGTCCCGCACGCCCGCACGAAGGCTGACTCTGGGCGCTGCCATGTCTCTGGGCGCTGCCATGCTCGACCGTGCGTGCGTCCACCCATCAATCTACCCGTCCCGACTGGATTCGAGCGAACCGTCCCGGCGTGAGTACGGCGCACGTACGCCCAGGAGAGCCACGACGCAGAGACGACCGCGGCAGCCCGCTACAGTTCCGCTATCTCGAGTGCGAGCGTCACGCCCTCGACGTCCCACTCCTCGCGGTAGCCGTCCTCGACGTCGCCCAGTTCGCGGGCGCGGGTCTCCTCCTTGATGAGGTCCTCGTGCTCGGCGACGAGGCGACCGACGCGCTCGTCGAACACCGCGACGTCGAGGCGGATCTCGGCGTCCATCTCGAGGTCGAGGTCCTTGCGCATCTCCTGGACGCGCCGGATGACCTCGCGGGCGTACCCCTCGCTCTCGACGTCCTCGGTGAGCTCCGTGTCGACGTAGACGGTGCCAGTTTCGAAGTTGGCGCCAGCGACACCTTCGGGCGTCTCCTCGACGAACTCGACCATCTCCTCGGTGAGTTCGACGTCCTCGCCGAGCGCCTCGCCGACCTGCGTGGCGAGGGCCTCGAGGTCCGCGCTCTCGACGTGCGCGTCGTTGAGCGCGTTCATCACGCGGCCCGCGTCGTCGCCGAACGCGGGGCCGAGTTCGCTCATGTCGGCTCGAGCGCTGAACGCGAGTTCGCCCCAGCTCTCGCCGGGTTCGACGACCTCAATGGTCCGGGCGTTGAGGCGGTCCCGGAGCAGGTCGGCGTGGGCCTCGACCGCGTCCACGACGGCATCGGTGTCGGCGTCGACGACGATTCGCGTGACAGGCCAGCGGAGCTTCCGGCCGGCCTGCTGACGGGCGTGGCTGCCCGCCTCCTCGACGTCCCGCAGGACGTCGACGGCGGCCTCCAGGTCGGGGTGGCGCAGCGACTCGTCGACCGCCGGCCAGTCGCACATGTGGACCGTGTCGTAGCCCTCGTCGCCCGAGAGGTGCTGGTAGAGCTCCTCGGTGACGAGCGGTGCGTACGGCGCCAGCAGAGCAGTCACTTCGAGGAGCGCTCGCTGCATCGTCGCGTACGCCGCGGTCTTCGACGGGGAGTCCTCGGTCTCCCACATGCGCTCGCGGACGACCTGGACGTAGTACCGCGAGAGGTCCTCCGTAACGAACGAGAGGACCTCCTCGAGCGCGCGGTGTTGCTCGTAGTTCTCCCAGTGCTCGGTCGCGTCCGCTTTCACGCGCTGGAGCGTCGAGAGGAGCCACTCGTCGACCGTCTCCAGTTCGACGTCGTCGATGGAGACGCCGTCACCGCTCCCGCCGAACCCGGTCGGGACGTTGGCGTCGAAGTCGTCCAGCTCCATGTACGGCCGCGGGAACCGGAAGACGTTCCAGAGGATGTTGAGGTCGCTCTGGAGGTTCCCCACCTCGTCGTGGGACACTCGCATGTCGTCGCCCCGGGGGGAGACCGAGAGCACGAATAGCCGCATCGGGTCCGCGCCGTACTCGTCGATGAGTTCCTGGGGGTCGATGCGGATGTCCTTGGACTTCGACATCGAGCGGCCGTCCGGCATCAGCGCGTGGCCGTGCATCACGACGTTCTTGTACGGCACCTCGCCGACGGCGGCGGTTCCCATGCCGAGTTGCGACCAGAACCAGCCGCGGGTCTGGTCGTGGGCCTCGATGATGAGGTCCGAGGGCCAGAGCTCCTCGTAGTCCTCGGTCTCCGAGGGGAAGTTCAGCGTCCCCCACGACGCCACCGAGGAGTCGAGCCAGACGTCGAAGACGTCGGGGACGCGGGTGTACGTCGTCCCGTCCTTGGTGACGGTGAGGTCGTCGACGGTGTCCTTGTGGAGGTCGATGGTGTCAGGGTCGACGTCCTGGTCGGCGAGTTCCGCGAGTTCCTCGCGGGTCCCGACGACGAGCACGTCGTCCATCTCACCGTTCCAGTCCTCGGGCGTCCAGATGGGGATGGGGATGCCCCAGTAGCGCTGCCGGCTGACGTTCCAGTCCGGGGCGTTCTCCACGAAGTCCCGGAAGCGGTTGTCGCGGGCCCACTGCGGGTACCAGTCCGCGTCCTCCATGTTCTCGAGGAGTTCGTCCTTCACGTCGGTGATGGTGATGAACCACTGGTCGGTGACGATCTGGACGATGCCGGTGTCGCAGCGCCAGCAGTGGCCGTAGGAGTGGGAGACGGTCTCGTGGGCGAGCATCGCGCCCTTCGCCTCGATGTCCGCGACGATGTCGTCGTTGGCGTCGCGCACGAACTGGCCGGCGTACTTCCCGCCCTCGTCGGTGTAGACGCCGTTCTCGCCGACCGGGCAGAAGACGGGGAGGCCGAGTTCCTCGCCGCGCTCGAAGTCCTCCTCGCCGTGCCCGGGCGCGGAGTGGACGAGGCCGGTGCGGTCGACCTCCACCCAGTCGCCGTGGTACACCTCGTGGACGCCCTCGGCGTCGGCGGGGTTCGCGGGCACCTCCTCGACGAGCGGCGGCGTGTACGACCAGCCGACGAGGTCGCTGCCCTGGAGGGACTCCTCGACCTCGTAATCGTCGTAGCGGCCGACCGAGAGCACGTCGTCGACGCACTCCTCGGCGAGATACAGGACGTGCTCCTCGCCGTCTCTGGTGGCCCGGACCTTCTGGTAGGTCGTCTCCTCGTCGACGGCGACGAACTCGTTGGCCGGGATGGTCCACGGCGTCGTCGTCCAGATGACGAGACGCCCCTCGCGGTCGTCGAGGTCGAAGGTGACGTAGATGGAGGGGTCCTCGACGTCCTCGTACTCCACCTCGTTGTTGGCGATGGCCGTCTCGCAGCGCGGGCACTGGCTGATGGAGCGCTTCCCGCGCTCGACGAGGTCGCGTTCGTGGACCTGGTCGAACGCCCACCACGCCGACTCCATGTACGAGGAGTCGATGGTCCGGTACGGGTTCTCCCAGTCCATCCAGACGCCGAAGCTCTGGAAGTCCGACTGGAGTTGCGCGAGGCTCTCCTCGGCGAACTCCTTGCAGTCGTCGATGAAGTTCTGCTCGCCGTACTCCTCGATGTCCTTCTTCGACTCGAAGCCAAGCTCCTCCTCGACCTTCGTCTCGATGGGGAGCCCGTGCATGTCGTAGCCCGGCCGGTCCGTCACGTCGTAGCCCTGCATCCGCTTGTACCGGATGTAGGCGTCCTTCAGGCTCTTGTTCCAGGCGTGACCCATGTGGGCGGCGCCCGACGTGTACGGCGGCCCGTCGACGAAGAAGAAGTCCTCGCCGTCGGCCCGGTGCTCCCTGGTCTGCTCGTAGGCGTCGACGGCCGCCCAGTAGTCGAACACCCGGTCCTCCACGTCCGCGGGCTCGTACTGGTCCGGCTCGTCGCCGAATCGGTTCATGTGCCAGCCGACTCGCTCGCACCTAAAAGGGTAATCGGTTGTACAGCCTACGCGCCGCCGACCCGGGACTGCACCTTGTCGGTGAACAGCATCACGCCGGCCGCGATGGCGACGCCGCCGAGGACGGCGAGCCAGACGCCGAAGATCAGCTGGCCGCCGCCGAACGTCGCGAGACTCCGGAGTTCGGCGAGCAGACCGGTGCCGACCAGCCCCGCCCCCAGAACGGCCCACCCGAGGGTGACGAGCAGGTCGAACAGTTCCGCCGCGTTGTTGAGCATACCCGCCGTAGCCCGCCGCCGCTCATAGTCCTTCTGCTGTCCGGCCTACCGCACACAGAAGATTTACGACGAGCGACGGGCCACTCCCGGTATGGGCCGATACGGCGATCTCGACTACCCGCAACTCACGAAGTACGGCACGCTGACCAGTCTCGCGCTCGTCGTCGTGGGAACGGTGGGCCTCGCGCTCGGCTCCGGCTCCCTGCCGGGCTGGGAGCTGGCAATCTTCTTCGACATGGAGGTACTGGGCGTCCTCGGGATGGTGCTCTGTCCGTTCGTCTTCGGCGTCTTCATGCCACTGACCGAGTGACAGGCGAGTACCACTTCCCGAGCTTCACCTCTCCTACGAGTCCGTCTGGTTCGCCCGACTAACCTCTCTCGCGACGCGCACGTCGCCGACCTCCGGGATGTCCTCGACGCTGGCCGCCGATAGCTATACTAGCCACAACCGCGTTCGCCCATCCATGGACGATGTGTTCGAGGCGCTCGCCGACGCGGACGTCCACGGCGAGGCCACGTTCACGCTCGACGACGACCACGCAATCCCGGTGTTCGGCCCCCAGCGCGACCCGCCCGGCGAACCCGCGGCGACCGACGCGGCGCCGGAGGAGGCGGCTCAGGTGCTGGGCACCGCACACCTGCTGGCGCGCTTCGAGGTCGTCGCCCGCGAGTCGCTGCGGGGCTACATCCCGGAGGGCAGCGGCGTCGTCGAGCGTGCGGCGTCCGTCTCGCACCTCGCGCCAGTCGGCGTCGGCGGCGACGTCGAGGTGACCACGACGCTGGTCGCCGTCGACCGCCCGGACCTCTCCGTCGCCTGCCGCGCCGAGAGCACCGACGGCACCGCGGTGGCGACCGGCGACCTGACGTTCCGGGTCGTCGACCGCGAGCAGTTCCGGGACTCGGTGCCACGACGCAGCTAACCTTTTGGTGACGGCGTTCCTGGGGTACGCTATGTCCGAGGACTGCATCTTCTGTAGCATCGTCGCCGGGGACATCCCCGCGCGGGTCGTCTACGAGGACGACGACGTGCTGGCGTTCCTCGACGCCAACCCGCTCGCGCCCGGCCACACGCTGGTCATCCCGAAAGACCACTACGAGACGCTCGGCGACCTGCCCGCGGACGACGGCGAGTCCGTCTTCGCGGCGCTCCACGACCTCACGCCGGTCGTCGAGGAGAGCGTGGACGCCGACGGCAGCAACGTCGCGTTCAACAACGGCGCGGCAGCCGGCCAGGAGGTCCCCCACGTACACGGCCACGTCATTCCGCGCTTCGAGGACGACGGCGGCAACCCCATCCACGCCGTCGCCGGCAGTCGTCCCGAGCTCTCCGACGACGAACTTGACGACATCGCCGACGACATCTCGGCGGCCGCGAATTGACCGGGCGCCTGCCGCCAGTCGGGCAGGGGGCCGCCTGACCGATGGCGAGCATCGACCCGCAACTGGCCGCCTACGTCGCCGCCTTCGCCACCGCGGCGGTCGTCTGCGCGGTCAGCCTCTGCCACGTCTCGCGCATCGACGCTGCGGACACGCGCCGGGGGTTCGCCGCGCTGCTGGTCACTAGCGGCGGCTGGGCGGCCGCGCAAGTGGGGTTCCTGCTGGCGCCGGGCGCCGACCTGAAGGTAGCGTTCCACGTCGTCGGCCTCGTCGTCGGGTTCAGCACCACCGGCGCGTGGCTCTACTTCTGCTCGGCGTACAGCGGCCGGACGATGCACCGCGACCCCCGCTACCGGGCGGCCGCGCTCGCCGTCTTCGGTGCCGTCACGCTCGTGAAGGTGACGAACCCGATCCACCACGCGTACTTCACGACGTCGTTCGCGACGTCGCCGTTCCCGCACGTCGTCGTCCACAGCGGCACCCTGCACTGGGTCGTGACGGGGCTGGCGTACGCGCTGGCGGCCGTCGGCTACTTCATGCTCCTGGAGCTGTTCGACCGGACGAGCATCGACGCGCGGCCGCTCGCCGGGCTAGCGGCACTCACCGCGCTCCCCGTCGCGTTCAACGTCGTCGGCTACGCCAGCCCACGACTCGTGGACATGACCTACGAACCCATCGGCGTCGCGGCGTTCTCGGTCGGCGTCCTCTACGTCTTCGCCGAGCGGTTCCAGACGATCCGGCTCACCGGGGACATCGACGACCCCGTCGTCTTCGTCGACGAGGACGGCCGCCTCAAGGACCACAACCGGATGGCCGGCGAACTGTTCCCGGAACTCGAGGGCGACACGAACGGCGAGCGGCTGTCCGTCGTACTCCCCCGCGTGGCGGCCGCGCTGGACGACGACGAGCAGGTGCTCGAACTCGACTTGGCGGGCGAGCGCCGCTACTTCCTCGTCGCCGCCAACCCGTTCACCGTCGGCCGCACGTCGCTCGGTGAGATGCTGCTGTTCTCGGACGTCACCCCCAGCGAGCGCCACCGCCGCGAACTCCAGCGGCAGAACGAGCGCCTCGGCCAGTTCGCCAACGTCATCTCCCACGACCTCCGCAACCCGCTGAACGTCGCGAGGGGACACCTCGACCTCGCCCGCGACGAACGGGACGACCAACACCTCGTCACCGTGGCGAACGCCCACGACCGCATGGAGGCGCTCATCGAGGACGTGCTCGCGCTCGCCCGCCAGGGGGAGACCATCGGCGACACCGAGGCCTGCGACCTCGGCGACCTCGCCGAGACGAGCTGGCGGAACGTGGAGACGGGCGACGCCACGCTCGCCGTCGCCTCCCCGCTCCGCTTCGAGGCGGACCACGACCGCACCGTCCAGCTGTTCGAGAACCTGTTCCGCAACTCCCTCGAACACGGTGGCGACGCCGTCACGGTCACCGTCGGCGCGCTCGACGACGGCAAGGGCTTCTACGTCGAGGACGACGGCCCGGGCATCCCCGCAGACGACCGGGACGCGGTGTTCGAACCCGGGTACACGACCGCCAAGGACGGCACCGGCTTCGGCCTCGCCATCGTCGCGGGTATCGCCAACGCGCACGGCTGGCAAGTCGCGGCCGTCGAGAGCGAGGTCGGCGGCGCGCGTTTCGAGGTCACTCGCGTCCAGGCCGTCGCCACAGTACGGCCGAACGACTAAATTTTAGTACCATAGCGAATCGAACATAGGGCATGCAGCCACGCACTGCCGCGCTCGTCAGTGTCGCCGGCGGCGCGGGCGCGACACGCCTCTGCGTCGAGACCGCCGCTCTGCTCGCCCGCGACGGTGCGAGCGTCGGCGTCCTCGACGCCGCGTTCGCCACGCAGGGGCTCTCCCAGTACGTCTCCGGACGCATCGACCCCGACGCCACCGCGCTCCTCACCGACGACGCCGACCCCGCGGCCGTGCGCTGTGACCTCGCGCCGGCCGCGGACGGTGAACTCGCGACCTACCCCGCGTTCGCTCCGTTCGAGCGCCTCGCAGCGGCGAAGGCACCGGAAGCCGCCGAACGCGTCCAGAGCGTGCTCGCCGACCTCGGCGCCTCCCACGACTACGTGCTCGTGGACACGCCGCCCGTCGCGGCCAACCAGGCGGTCGCCGCCGTCACGAGCGCGGGTCGCGTGGCCGCCGTGCTGCCGCCGGGCGACCGCGGCGTCGACAGCCTCCAGCGCGCTCGCGGCCGTCTCGCGGACGTCGGCAGCGACTTCGACCTCGCGGTCGCGAACCGCACCGTCGACGCGCCGGCCGACACCGACCACGCGCTCCCCACACACGAGGAGGAGGGTATTCCCGGAGAACCCGCTGCGCTGACCGGTACGGGAGCGTTCACCGCGAGCGTCGCAGCGCTGGCGGAGTCGCTGTTCGAGACGACCGTCGGCGTCGAGTTCGAGGACGACTCGCTGCTCGACACGGCGCGGGAGAAACTAGCCTGAGTCCGGGTCGGGCATCGCGGCCGCGAGCGCGTCCCGCTTGGCGACCATCGCGTCGTCTGCCGAGGAGAGCGCGCTCTCGACGGCTTCTGCAGCACCGTCCAGCGGGTCGTGCGTCGCGACGAACGCTGCGAGCACGAACTCCCGGTCGCTCGCCCCCGTGAGTTCGACCGCGTCGGCCCGTGAGCAGCGCGCGTCTAGCCAATCCTCGAGGATCTCGCGCTGGAGCGGCGAGAACGGCGTCAATCCCTCGAAGCCGAGCAGGTGGAGCGTCTTCGCGGCCGTCGTCGCCGCAACACCGGTCTCCGAGGCGGCGGTACCGACGCTCGCGCCGCCCGCGTACGCCTCGGCCAGTTCTGCGGCCGTTTCCGCCGAACACGGGAGGTCCTCGGCCGCGTCGGCCAGTCGGTCGGCGAGCGACCCGCCGGTGCGGTCGACGCTCGCCACTCCGCGCTCGCGCTGGCGGGTGGTGACCGTGAGGCCGTCCGCGATGTCCGACAGTCCCATGCGCGTTCGTTCTCCGCTCACCCACTTAAATTTTCGACCAGTTTCGAGGTGACAAAACGCTATTCCGCCGTGAAGCGTACCGGTGACCGGTACGTTCTTTCGGCGTCTGATGGACGAATTCGGGCGGTTCGTCCCGCGTTTAAATACTGCTACCGGACCTACGTTCGAGTACGATGAGCCAGTCAGCGAACTGCCCCGAGTGCGAGGGCGTCGTGCGCAAGCAGGAGACCGAACGCGTCTGCACCGACTGCGGCCTCGTGGTCTGCGAGGACCGCATCGACCGCGGCCCGGAGTGGCGGTCGTTCGACGACGACGACACGAACCCCGAACGCACAGGAGCGCCGCTCACGCGCTCCCGCCACGACAGGGGCCTCTCGACGGAGATCGGTCGCTCGACGCGACTGAAGGGCCGCAAGCGCCGGAAGTTCGCGCGCCTCCGCCGCCAGCACAAGCGCGCCAGCATCGGGTCGAAAGCCGACCGGAACCAGGTGTACGGGTTCACGGAGATCCGGCGCATCGTCGGCGCGCTCGGGCTCCCGCGGAGCGTCCGCGACCAGGCGTGTGCGCTGTTCGACTCCGCCCAGACCGAGGACCTGCTCCGCGGGCGCTCAATCGAGGGGTTCGCCGCGGCGGCTGTGTACGCGGTCTGCCGCACGAACGGCCTCTCCCGCACGCTCGCGGAAATCGAGCACGTGTCCCGCGGCGACGAGTCGGAGCTCTCGGCGGCCTACGACGCGATGAACCGCGACCTCGGCCTCCCGACCGGTCCCATCGACCCCCGTGACTACGTCCCGCGGTACGCCAGCGAACTCGACCTCTCCACGGACGTCGAGCGCAGCGCCCGCGAGTACGTCGACATCGCCGAGAGACGGAACCTCCTCTCTGGGCGCAACCCGAGTGGGGTCGCCGCTGCGTGCCTCTACGCTGGCGCCGAGGACTGTGGGGCGGCGCTCACGCAGGCCGACGCCGCGGACGTCGCAGACGTAACGCCGGTGACGCTGCGCTCGACGTACTACGACCTGCAGGACTGAACGCGGGCCGCCAGCAGCTCGAACTGTTCTGCCGCCGTCGCCGCCGGTGCGAGCGTCCGCACCGGCCGCCCCGTCGGGAGCGTCTCCCCGACGACGTCGGTCTCCGGCACGGCGACGACGGGTGCGCCCAGTGCGTCGGCGACCGCCTCGTCGGCATCGCTCGCGCGGTTGTACGCCACGGCCGCCACCCCCGCGTCGAGTTCGACGGCGAGCGAGCGCGCCCGCAGTGCGTCGGCGAGCGCCGCCCGGTCGGGCGTCGTCACCACGACGCAGGCGTCGGCCGCGAGCAGGGGGAGACCGACGTCCGCGCGGAGGCCCGCGGGGCAGTCGACCACTACGTCGCCGTACTCCTCCTCGACGGCTCGAACGGCGTCGACGAGTCGTCGCGGGTCGCCCTCGCGAGCACCGGCGAGCGTCCGTCCGCAGGGGAGCAATCGGACACCGTCGTGCTCCCGGACCGCCTCGACGGGGTCCGCCCGGCCCGCGAGCACGTCGTGGAGGTCGGGTCCTCGCCCGGCGGGCACGTCCGCCATCCCGAGGTCAGCGTCCACCAGCACGGCCTCGAGTTCCGCCGCGAGGTTCAGCGCCACCGTCGTCTTGCCGACGCCCCCCTTCCCGCCGCAGACCGCGAGAATCACTCCTCCACCCGGGCCTGGAGCACGCCCGCGCGAGCCGCCAGCGCCGCGACGCCTTCGCGGTCCGCGTCGGTCGCCTCGCCGTCGGTTGCGCGCTCCGAGACGGCCGCGAGCCACTCGTGCACGTCCTTCGGGAGCGCCGTGGTCGGTGGTGCGACCACATCCCGTGGTGGACGGGGGTCACCGAACTCCGCGAAGGCCTCCGTCGTCGTGGGTTCGCCGTCCGCAGCACGCTCGGTCCACGCGAACTCCACCGGTGGGTCCGCTGGCGGCGCTGCAGTTGCGTAGCCGAGCGCCCTGGTCGCCCCGGCGTCGAGGACGCCCTCCCAGCCACCGTCGTCCCAGCCCGGTTCGGGCAGGCCCCGCTGGCGCGGCGGCCAGACCGTGCCGTCAGAGCGGTTCGCCACGCGGACCCGCTGTGGCTGGTCGCCGTCGTTCGTCACCCGCACCGCGACGAGCGTTACGCCACCCCGGCGGTGCGTCTCGGTTTCCAGTCGCATGGGCCGAGGTGGTCCCGGTCTCGGGCTTAAAGTTCCGCCAGCAGGACGGGCGCGACGAGGGCTGCCCGCGCTCTCGTAGCGTCTTCGAACCCGCTCGAAACGACGAGCGGGGCGCACGGCCGCGCGATTCGCGCCACGGCACAGGCCGCAGCCCAGTCTGACCCCGAGAACTCTCGTGGGTGAACGGGTTCGGCTGCGACGGGGAGCGCCCGAACGGCGCACCGGAACGAGTTGGCGTAGTCGTCGGCGAGCGCCCGTCGCGCCGCCCGTCGGAGGTTCTCCCGGCGGTCCTGCAGTTCGAGTCGCCGCTGGCGGGCGTCCCGAGCGTCCTGGGCACGTTCTCGGGCCGTGGCGAGTGTCTCGCGGGCGGCGTGATAGTCGGTCTCCGCCTCGGCGAGTTTGCGGGTGGCCTTCTGCAGGTCGGCTTCCGCGTCCGATGGGTCGGCGTCGCCCTCCCGCTTCGCTTCGACGCGGCCGCTCGTTCGCGCCACGCTCTCGTCCAGTCTGTCGACGTCCGCAGCGGCCGCGGCGACGCGCTCTCTGGCGGCTTCCAGGTCCACGTCCGGCACCTCGACTGCCGCGAGTTCCGCCTCGACGGCGCGCAGTTCCTCGTCGTACTCAGTGCTCGCCCGCCGCGTCCGTGCGGCGTCGGCGACGGCCGTCACGGGTCGAACCCGGACGCCGCTGTGGAGGAGGCCGACGCGCTCGTGGACGGTCTGGGGTGGCGAGCAGACGACCCGGTCGTCGCCGGGGTCGCGGACGGCCGCCACGAGTTCCTCGGCCGAGACTGGTTCCGCTCGCAGGTCGATAGCCGCTCCGCGTCGCTCGACGCCGTCGAACGAGACCCTCATAGCTCCTCGCCGCGCAGCGACTCCGGCGCGGGGTGGGGAGAACCCGCCGCGAACTTCGCGTAGGGCGTACTCGCGGCATCCCGGGACTCGTAGGCCGCGGCAGCGTCCCGGACGCGCTCGGGGACGTCGCTGAACTCGTTGAGCGGGACGGTCCGCTCGACCTGCACGTCGCCAGCGTGTTTCTCCCGGAGGCGCAGCGCCTGGAACGCCCCGAACTCCGTCCCTGCCAGGAGCGCCGCGCGGCCGAAGCGCCGCACGACACAGTCCTCGTGGGTCCGGCAGACGTTCCGCAGGCTCTGCCTGGCGGCCCGCGAGTACGTGACGACCAGCAGCACTATCTGAACTTTCTACCGGGCGTAAAAATTACTTTCGGAAGCGGGAATCAATCTGCGCGCTCGACCCGGAACTCGGGGACCGGGTCGGTCACGCGGGCGGCGACGCGGTCGCGTGCCGTTTCGGGCGAGGGTGCCACGACGACCACGTCCTCTACCTTCGGGTCGCCGGTCGCGCGGTAGGCCGCCACCGTCTCGTCCTCGAACTCCGTGGCGTACTTCCGCAGCACGCCGAGCACGCGGTCCTCGACGTCCCCGAGGCTGGCGTCACCATCCTCGAAATCCGCGAGCGCGTCCTCGACGTTCCGGAGCGCGGAGATTCGGTCCATCAGATCGAGCGGAGGTGGTCCTTGTTCGGCTGGTAGAGCTCGCCCTTCTCCTTGAGCTTCTCTATCTCGTGTTCGGCCATGTCGGCGTCCATGCCGATCTCCTCGGCGCGGTCGAGCACCTCCTCGATGGGCGCGCCCTCGTCGAAGTCCTGTTCGATCTCCTTGATGAGTCCCTTGATGTTCTTGATGCGGTCGCGCTGGGTCTTCGAGTGCCCGGTCTCGACGACGTCGGCGTCGAACTCGCCGGTCTCGGGGTCGACGCCGATGTCCTGCAGGCACGACCGCACGATGGAGATGACGCGGTCGGCGTCCTCGGCCTCGACGCGGTCGGAGAGCCGCAGCCGCGCCGACGCCTCCGCGAGCCGGACGAGCGCCTCGAGCTGTCGGGCGGTTACTGGGACGGGGGCGTCCTCGTCCTGGCCCTTCGAGCGGAGGTCGACGTAGAACTCCTCGATGGCCGACTTGGCCTCGTCGGTCATCGTCGGGTAGCAGTTCCGGCGGGCGTACGCGATGTACTTCCGCAGGAGGTCCGACTCGATGGCGGGCGCGACGTTCTCCGTCTGGGCGTCGATCTCCTCGGCCGAGTGGTTCGCGTTCGCGATGTTGTCGTTCTGCGTGTTCAGCTCGCCCGCGTAGTTCGTCTGGATGATGTGCCGGGCGAGCTTCGCGTCCTCCTCCGGGTCGGGCTTGTCCGTCACCGTGAAGATGAGGTCGAACCGCGAGATGAGCGCGGGCTCGAGGTCGATCTGCTCGCCGATGGGCTCGTACTGGTCGAAGCGACCGTACTTCGGGTTCGCCGCACCCAGCAGCGAACAGCGCGCCTTCAGCGTCGCGTTGATGCCCGCCTTCGAGATGGAGATCTTCTGCTGTTCGAGCGCCTCGTGCATCGCCGACCGGTCGTCGTCGGCCATCTTGTCCAGCTCGTCCACCGCGGCGACGCCCTGGTCGGCGAGGACGAGTGCACCTGCCTCGAGTGACCACTGCTGGCCGTCGCCGAAGTCGTCGCGCACCGCTGCCGCCGTCAGACCGGCCGCGGACGACCCCTTCCCGGAGGTGTACACCGAGCGCGGCGCGATGTTCTGGACGTACGAAATCATCTGGGAGTTGTGCGAGACCACGCCGTCGGTGAGGTAGTTGTGCGTACCCTCGACTTCGAGGTCGTACACCCACTCCTCGTCGGTGTCGACTTCCTCGATGGATTCGATGCGGTCCCAGGCGACATCATTGGTCGCTGCCGCCTCCACGGCGCCGACTCTCGACGACACGTTCGTCCCGCCGTCGGCGGCCATTGTCTCGTCTACTGCCTCGGAGAACGCCGACGCGACCGTAGAGAGACTCCCACGGCTCGGGTTCCGGCTCCCCCGCTCGTAGTGCTGGTACGTCGAGCGAGGGATTCCGCAATCGGCCTGCGTCAGTCCGAGCTCGTTCCGGATGGACCGGAGTTCGCCGCCGTCGACGGGAACGACGTCGGTGTTCGTGTTCCCGCTCGTCTCCTCGAACGACGCTGCGGCTTCGGATTTCCGGTCCGTGACGAACCCGGCGTCGGTGACGTACTTTTCGAACATCTCGCCGCTGATGCGGAGCCGGTAGCTCCCGTTCTCTCGCGGGTGCAGTTGGCTCGTGATGTCGAGCGACAGCAGCAGCGACCGGACGCCTTCGAGTAGCTCTCGGCTGGTCGAGGCGACGGTTATCTCGCGCTCGCTCGCGGCCACGTGCCCTTCGCCTTCTACGAATGCAGTGAGGAACTCGCGTTTGGTTCCGTCGGACGCTCGCTTCACGGCGTTCGGGACGCGTTTGTCTGCCGACCCGTCGAGCAGGCCCGCATCGAGTTCGTGGAGGAAACTCACGAGCTCGCCGGACCCACAGATCACCTCCCGTGCCGACTTCCCGTCGTGTGGTTCGCGCTCGACGTAGTTCGCGCCGAGTTCGTCGAGGGCGTCTTTCACGTCGTCGAGCACCTCCTCGTCGTTGTTCGTCACGGAGACGTAGCCCGTGTTGTCGTCGCGCTGTTCGACGTATCCTTCAGCAGCGACGTAGCCGACCAGGCGTGCGAGCCACGGCGTCCACTCGTCGGGGAGGTCGATGTGGACCGCGTTGTACGACTCTGCCTCGCGGTAGGAAACGTCGAGGCTGTCGTCGCCGTTTGTGTCTAGACGCCTCGGGGTCGCCACGAACTGTCCTTCACTCAACTCCTCGGCCCGCACAGCCTCGGGACCGTTCGTCCCTGGGACGAAGAGTGGGTGACTCGGTGTCACGGTGAGTTCGTGGCCGTTTGCCGTCCGGACGCGGTACATCGACTCCGTTGCCTCGCGCTTCCAGACCTTCGTCGCGCGGCGCTGGACGAGCGTCCCGTCGGGTGCGAGCGACGGGACTTCCAGGTCGGCGTCGTCCCAGACGCCATCGTCGATGGATTTGGGGTCGTCGAGGTTGGCTTCGACCAGGTCTCGGATCTCGTGTTCGCTCCCGTCTGCCAGCGTCACCGTGGTATCGCCGCGGACGCACTTACCCGTACCCGGGTCACCGATGAGGAGCATGTGGAGGTCGCCGCGGATGCGCGAGCCGTCCGGGAGCTCCTTGGTGACGCCGGCGAACAGCTGGAGCATCATCGCGAGCTTGGCCTCGCGGTGGCCGTAGATGGCGGGCGCCATCGAGTCGACCATCTGCTCGTAGATGTCGTCGCGCTCGCTGATCTCGATGATCTGCTGTTTGTCCTCCTCGGTGATGTCCATCTCCTCGAACTCCTCGTCCTCGACGACGATGGACGACCCCTCCATGTAGAGGTCGAAGACCGGGGAGTCTGTCGACTCCTCGCCCTGGTCGAGGCGGAGGACGCCGGTGGCGGTGATGTGGTCGCCGGGGGTGACCTCGCCAGTGATGTCGTCCTCGATGTGGATGTCGATGCTCTGGGGTGTCTCGCCGCCGGAGAGCCCCTCGGGGGACTCCTGGATGCGGAGCTTCTGGGCGTCGACGAACTCCGAGCGCTCGGGGTCGAGCTTGAACGGGCCCTGTCGCTCGCAGCTCTCGCACTGGTAGGGCTCCTGGAAGCCGGCGTCGCTCTGTGGGACCTCCGTCTCGGCGCCACAGCGCTGGCAGACGAACACCGCGCGCTGGATCTTCGGCATCACGTCCGTCGCCTTCCGCACCATCCCCTGGACGCCGATGAGCGTGTTCAGGTGTTCGGCGCGGATGTCCCGGATCTCCGTGGACTCCTCGAGGCCGAAGACGCGCACGTGGGCCTGCCCGAGGCTGACGTCGACCGGGAGGTCGTAGAGCCGGAGGGCCTCCTCGGCGGCCTCCTCGAGCTGGTCGGGGTGGTTGATGTAGTCGTCGGCCAGGTCGGGGTCCATCTGGTAGAGGTCCCGCCAGTCCAGCTCTAGCGACTTCGACTCGCGGGGGTACTCCCGCGCGAGCTCCGCGACGTCGTCGCTGTAGTACCGGCGGTAGAACTCCTCGAACCTGTCGACGAGCTCCTGGTTTGCGGCCTGGGCCATTCTGGGTAAGGTAGCGCGTGCTCGCCTAAGAAGGTTCGCAAAGCGGGGTGGAAGTGAACGGAGAACGCCCCACACCCTCGTCCCGCCCGCGCTCGCCGGAGCGGGTAAGACTCATTCGCGTCGCGGCCATCCACTCCGTATGACCGAGACGGTCCGCGCGGAGGTCGTCTACGTCGTGCCGCCCGACGAACTGGGCGACCACGAACTCACGCAGACGATGCAGGAACTCGCCGACGCCCGCTACGTCCTCGTCTGCCGGAACGGTGGCATCCCATCGTGGTTCGAGCGCGTCAAGTCGTTCCTGCTGCGCCGCCCCATCGAGGCCATCACGCTCGTCGCCGACCGCTCGTTCGAGGAGGGTGAGGAACTGACCGCGACAGTCGAGGAGACCAGCGTCGCGGGCGTCTACGAGGTCAGGCAGTTCGAGTGAGCCGCGGCGGCTCGCGCCGGGAGCTGTCTGGCCGCGATTCACACCGCCTTCTTGTTGATTCCGTCCTGCATGAGGTACATCGCCGCGGGGAAGAAGACGACCCACAGCAGGAACAACACCGGTCCGGTCTGGTCCTCGACGACGTGCTCGGCGGCGGTGTCCGAGATGCGCCACAGGACCAACAGGTCGTAGATGGGCACGAGCAGTCCGAGCGTGCGCCACACGGGGCTGTACTCCTCGTCGTACGCGAGTTTGAGCTGCTTGTTCACCGAGTAGAGCCAGTAGAACCCGTAGACGCCCACTGTGAGAACGGTGTACGCGAGGACCCGCGAGAACCGCCGTTCGACGAGCACTGACTCCCCTCCCTCCCTTGCTGTCGTCGTTTGCGTCGCCATGCGCTGCCGTTCGCTCACCGACCGCAATGTAATCGGCTTCCTACGGGAAAACGCGGCCGTTACCCGCGAAAAACGACAAATTTTGGTCTTCAGGGCGAGCGGTAGACTGGCGTTACAGGGTAATCGCTGCCGGCCAGTCGTGAGCCCCTAATGGTTCGCAGAAATCGACAGTCGTGACGGGGGTACCGCCCGGTCAGCCCCCGAGGTAGAGTCGGCCGACCTCTTCGTCCTCGAGGAGTTCGGTGCCGGTGCCGGTGAACTTGATCTCGCCGCTGGCGAGCACGAAGCCGCGGTCGGCGACGGAGAGCCCCTTCTGGGCGTTCTGCTCGACCAGCAGGATGGTCGTCCCGAGGTCGTTGAGCTGTTCGATCCGCTCGAAGACGTCGTCGATGAACCGCGGTTCGAGCCCGATGGAGGGCTCGTCGAGCAGCATCACGTCCGGCTCGACCATCAGCGCACGCGCCAGTTCGAGCAGGCGGCGCTGGCCTCCGGAGAGGGTGCCCGCCGACTGGCCGCGGATGTCGCCGAGGAGGGGGAACTCCTCGTAGAGTTCCTCGGCGCGCCGGCTGGCGCGCTCGTCGTCGTCGAAGACGTACCCGCCCATGAGCATGTTCTCGTGGACGCTCATGCGGGGGAAGACGCTCGAGTCCTGCAGGACGTAGCTCACCCCGTTGGCGAGGTTTTCCTGTGGCGAGCGGCCGGTGATCTCCTCGCCGCGGAGCGAGACGGTGCCGGCTTTCACGTCGGCGAAGCCGTAGATGCTCTTCATCAGCGTCGACTTCCCCGACCCGTTCGGGCCGATGAGGCAGGCGATCTCGCCCTCCTCGACGGCGATGCTCACGTCGTGGAGGACGGTCGTGTTGCCGTAGCCCGCGGTGACGTGTTCCATCCCGATGATGGTGTCGCCGACGTGGTCGGTGTCTGGCGTTGGCACAGTGATCACTCCCTCCCCAGGTACGCGTCGAGGACGCGCTGGTCGTTCTGTATCTCCTCCGGTGTCCCCGCGGCGATTCGCTCGCCGTGTGCGAGGACGTAGATTCGGTCGGCGATTTCCATGACGAAGTCCATGTTGTGTTCGATGAGGAAGATTGTCGCCTCCTCGTCCTCGTTGGCCGTTCGGATGTAGTCGATGAGGTTCTCCAGCATCGCGGGGTTGATGCCCCCGGCCGGTTCGTCCATCAACAGCAGCTCCGGTTCGGCCATCAGCGCCATCGAGAACTCGATGAGCTTCTGCTGACCGAAGCTCAGTCGGCCGGCCCGCGTGTCCGCGAGCCCGCCGAGGTCGACGTACTCGAGCAGTTCGTTCGTGCGTTCGACCAGCGAGTCGTCGGGCCGCCGGAGGAGTTTGCCGACGTCGGCGCCTCCCTTCTGTGCGGCCAGCAGCAGGTTCTTTCGGACGCTCATGTTGCCGAAGACGCGGGTCTCCTGGAACATCCGTCCGAGGCCGGCGCGCGCGATCTTGTACTCGGGCCAGTCGGTGACGTCCTCCCCCTGCAGGTAGACGCGCCCCTCGTCGGCGTGGAGCGTGCCGGTGATGCAGTTGAACAGCGTCGACTTGCCCGCACCGTTCGGTCCGATGAGGCCGACGATCTCGCCCTCGTGGACCTCCACGTCGACGTCGTCGACGGCGGTGAGGCCACCGAAGCGCTTGGTGACGCCGTCCGTCCGGAGCACTGCGCGGTCGGGGTCGGCGTCGATGGCGGCCGCGTCCGTACTCTCACTCATCGGTGGTCACCTCCGCGTCGTCGTCGCTGGTGGCGGCCATTCCACCGCGCTCGTAGTACGCCATCTCGCTGGCGTACTCCCGGAGCGTGCCGACCACGCCCTGGGGGAAGGAGATGACGGTGACGATGATGGCGACGCCGAGCACGACGAGTTGCCAGCCGACGAAGGCCGTCTCGACGTACTCGATGACGGTGTGGAGACCGAACGCGCCGATGACCGGGCCGGCGACGGTGCCGGATCCGCCCATCAGCGCCATCGCGATGAGTTCGACGTTCCACGCGCCGTTGTAGGCCGTCTGCGGGTTGACGAACGTGTTGAGCAGGCTGTACCCGCCTCCGGCGAGGCCGGTGAACAGCGCGGACAGCATCCACGCCACCGTCTTGTAGTAGGTGGTGTTGAACCCCATCGCGGTCGCCTTCTCCTCGTCGTCGCGGATGGCGTTCAGGACGAAGCCGAACCGCGTGTTCGAGAGGTAGTAGACGACCGCCATCTCGGCGACGAGTACGCCGAAGAACAGGTAGTAGAACACCGAGGCCTCCGGCACGTCGAGCAGGATCTTCCCGCTCGCACCGCCAGTGATGTCCAGGTTTCGGGAGACCTGCTGGGCCGCCAGCAGGACGCCGAGCGTCGCGATGGCGAAGTAGTGCCCGCGGAGTCTGAGCACGACGACGCCGATGACGGTCGCGAACACCACCGCGAGCAGACCCGCGGCGACCATCGCCATCGGGAACGCGACGGCGAAGTCCTTGACGAGGACCGCCGTGGTGTAGGCCCCGATGCCGAAGAACGCCATGTTCCCGAAACTCGGGTAGCCGGTCTGACCGCCGATGATGTCCCACGAGAGCGCGAGGATCGCGAACAGGTACATCTCGGTGACGACAGTCATGTAGTAGCCTCCTTCGAGACCCACGAGTGGCGGGAGCGCACCGACCACCGCGCCGACCAGCAGTAGCTTCCAGGCGTGGGCGCCACAGAAGTCGAACAACCGGTCGACCTGGTTCGGGGGGACGATGGAGTGCAGGAGCCCGCCACGCTCCTCGGGTTCGCTCGTGCTCATTGGTCGGCCTCCTCACCGAACAGGCCGTTCGGTTTGACGACGAGCAGGACGATGAGCAGTGTGAAACTCACCGCGAGCGTCCACCGCGAGGAGACGAGCCCCACGGTCAGTTCCTCGACCGAGCCGAGCATCAGGCCGCCAACCATCGCTCCGGGGATGGAGCCGACGCCGCCGAACACGACGATGACGAAGCTCTTGAGCGTGTAGATGAGCCCCATCTGCGGGTCGATGGTGAGGATGGTCGCGACGAACGCGCCGATTCCGCCGGCGATGCCCGACGAGATACCGAACGTCATCGCCCGGGTGTGCTCGACGTCGATGCCGACGAGTTCCGCCGCCTCGGGGTTCTGTGCGACGCCGCGAATCGCGCGCCCCGTCCGCGTGTTCTGGAGGAACGCGTAGAGGGCGACAGTGAGTACGATTGCCCCGGCGAACGCGAGCAGTTTCATCTTCGGTACGACGAGACCGACGACGGTCAGCGACGGGTCGGCGAACGAGGCCTGGATCGACCGCGGGTTCGCCGTCCACGCCTGGATCGCCAGCTGCTGGATGGCGATGCTGATGCCGAACGTGACCAGCAGCGTGAGGAAGATGTCCGTCCCGATGACTCGCTGTACGAGCACCCGCTGGAGCACGTAGCCGACCACGAAGACGACGGCGATGGCCACCGGAATCGTCGCCAGGAACACCGTCGGCGATGCGTTGGTGCTCCCGGTGGCGAAGCTCAGGAGCCAGAAGGAGACGTACCCTCCGAGCATTACCATCTCGCCGTGAGCGAGGTTGATGATGTCGACGACGCCCCAGATGAGCGCGAAGCCGACGGCTATGCCCGCGAACAGCGCCCCGATGAGGAGGCCGTTGACGATGAACTGCGCGATCGCCATCTGGGTTACCGATTACCCCAGTCGGGCATCGGGTAGATGGGTGCGGTCTGCTGTACGTTCTCGGGCCAGACGGTCTGGAGGCCCGGGTCGGGCTGCCACTGTCGGTTGAGCATCTTCTTGTCGATGATGCCCTTGTCGTCGAAGGAGACAGTACCGTAGGCCGTCGAGAACTCGGCCTGTCGGATCTGGTCGCGGACCGCCGTCGGGCCGAGTTCGTCGACGTTCTCGAAGGCCTGTTTGAACGTGATGATGACGGCCTCGCCCGCCGCGCTGTGGTAGTCCGGCGAGGCGTCGTAGTTCTCGTTGATGGCATCGACGAAGTTCTGGGTGCCGCCGAACACCGGGTCGTCGAAGTTGGCGTTGATGTCCCAGGAGGTCGGTCCGTAGATGTAGTCCCCGTTGTCACCGACCTCGTTCTTGAACGAGTCGTTGAGGCTGCCGACCGTCCCCATCGCGGCGTCGACGTTGACGCCCTGGCTCTCCATCTGGTTGGCCAGGATGATGTTGTGCTGCTGGTGGGCACAGAGCAGCAGGACGTCGGCGTCGTTGTCCCGCACACGCCCGAGGTTCGTCGAGAGGTCGGAGGTGTCCGTGGGGAACGTCTGGTCGACGACCAGTTCCATGTCGCTCTGCTCGATTTTGGCGCGCGCGCCCTCCGCGGTGGACTGGCTGAACGTGTCGTCCTCCGCGAGGATGGCGATGGACTCCGGCGGGGAGTCCTGGGCCAGACACATGTCGATGAACGAGCCGGGGTACTTGTTGGCCGTCGGGAGGAGCCCGAAGATCCACTCGTTGCCCTGGGCGAAGATCTCGGGACTCGCACCGCCGCCCTCGACCATCGGCTTCTCGTTCTGGGCGGCCACGGCGCTGGCCGGGAGCGTCACCGAGCTCGCGTACGGGCCGAGGAGGTAGTCGACGTTCTCGACGTCGATGAGTTCCTGGTAGATGCTCCGCGAGGTCGAGGCGTCGGTGCCGTCGTCCCGGAGGATCAGCTCCAGTTCGTAGGTGTTTCCGTCGCCGGCCTCCACGCCGCCGTTCTCGTTGATGCGCTGGATGGTCAGCTCGTAGGCGTCCTTGTACAGCTGGCCGAGGTCGGCGTTGTCGCCGGTGAGGCTCATCGAGCCGCCGAGCTTGATGGTCCCCATCTCACTGCCGCCGCTGGTCGTCCCGCCGCTGTCGCCGCCGCTGTCGCCACCGCTGTCTCCGCCACCGGAGCCGCCGTCGCCGTTACCGTCGCCGGAGCCGCCGTCGTCGGTACAGCCCGCGAGTCCCGTGAGTCCAATTGCACCTGTACTCCCTGCAACTTTCAGAAACGTCCGTCGGCTCTGTTTGTCTGCCATGGGTTGTTAGCAAACGTGTATCAATGATACACGTCCTGTGTGAGTGATTATCAGACATCTTCATAAATGTTAGTGGTTATAATTAGCACGGAAGGTGCCGGAATGGTCACCGCCGGGCGCCGAGAGAGCGGTGCGGGGCCAGAATCGCTGGCGGGCGTCGGTAGAGCGACCGACTACCAGAGGAAATACGGCCAAACGAAGCGGAACAGCAGGACGAACAGCACGGTGAGGACCAGTGTCATCAGGAGGTTCAGCGTGACGCCGGCTCGAATCATGTCCCGCTGTTCGAGGTGCCCGCTGCCGAAGACGATGGCGTTCGGGGGCGTCGCCACGGGCAGCGCGAACGCGAAACTGACGGCGATGGCGCCGGTGACGGTGAGGAAGACGGCGGCGGTCACCGGGTCGACGCCCAGCGACCCCGACAGGACGCTCCCCAGGCCGATGAGGATGGGCGCCAGGATGGTCGTCGTCGCCGTGTTGGAGGTGAGTTCGGTCGCGACCACCCCGAAGACGACGACGGCCAGGACGATCAACACGAGGGGCGCCCCGACGACCGTGCCGAACACCGCCTCCGCGAGCCACGCGATGGCGTTCGTGTCGCCGAGCGCGTCGGCCAGCGAGATGCCGCCCCCGAAGAGGATGATGGTCCCCCAGTCGATGTCCACGAGGTTCTCCCAGTCGTCGGCGTCGGCCAGCACGATGGCCGGAACCGCGAGCAGGCCGACCACCACGTAGTAGAGGATGCCGCGGTGCCCCTCCAGTCCGAAGAGGTTCGTCCCCTCGCCGCCGAACAGCGTCACCTGCCACGCCGACGGGAGCAGTCCCTCGAAGAGGAAGCCGAACCCGCCCAGAATCCAGAGCCCGGCGGTCGCCGCGACGATGTAGGTCGCCCGCTTCGCGCGCGGCGAGAACGGACCTTCCTCGTCGAGGTACTCCCCTGCCCGAGCCTGCGCGTCCGTCACGTCGTCGACCTCGGGCGGGTAGAGCCAGAACGTCAGCACGTACCAGGTCAGCGGCAGCGTCACCACGACGACCGGGAACCCGACGGCGATCCACTCCGCGAACGAGATTTCGACCCCGGCGAGGCGGTCGAGGAACGCCACCGCGACGACGTTCGGCGGCGTGCCGATGAGCGTCCCGACGCCGCCCACGCTGGCGGCGTAGGCCGTGCCGAGCAGCGTCGCGACCCGCATGTTCGACGTCTCGCCCTCGGGCGTGTCGCGGCCGACGACCTCGGCGAGAACGCCGAGCGCCACCGGCGTCATCATCGCCGTCGTCGCGGTGTTCGACACCCACATCGAGAGGAACGCGGTCGCGAGCATGATGGCGAGGATGAGCAGCCGCGGCGACCGCCCCAGCCGGTTGATGAGGTAGAGCGCCAGCCGGCGCTCGATGCTGTGGGCCTGGAGCGTCTTCGCCAGCATGAACCCCGCGATGAACAGGAAGATGAGCGGGTCCGCGAACCCCGACAGCGCCGGCTCCATCCGGTCGTAGACGCCGAAGATGGTCAGCGTCACGGGGATGAGAAGCGCCGTCACCGGGAGCGGGAGCGCCTTGGTCACCCAGAGGATGGCCGCCAGCGCCATCGTCGCCAGCGCGAGTTGCGCCGCGCTGCTCAGTCCCGGCGGCGTCGGCGCGACGGCGATGGCTGCGGTCGCGGCCAGGGCGAGGCTGACGGCGCCGGCCGTTCGCGGGTTCGTCAGCACGTAGCCGCCCGTCATGGTGGTCGTCCTCCGGTCGTTCGCTCCCCCTGGCTCGCCCGCGCCGTTCGGTTCGTGGTTCGTGCCATTGTCAGAAGTGCTCCACCAGCACGCAAAGCTGGGTCTCGCTCAACTCCGCCTCGTACAGCCCGAACAGCTCCTCGAGACGGTTCTCAGAGAGGATGCGCGTGTCGCTCTCCAGCATCGAAACGTGGGCTTGCATGATGTCGTCGACCTCCGACTCGACTTCCCGCTGTCCGAACCCGGCCGCGACGCGGAGTAGCCGCCACGCCTCCGGCGAGATGTCGCGAACGTCGATGTCGTCGACCGGCCTCTCCCCCATTTGTTGCTAATTGGTTGCATCGTACAGACTCACATAACTGTTCGTCTCTAGCGTGGGGGCTCGCCAGTTGGACGAACGGTGACTGTGCTACCGGAGCGAGAGCAAGGGTCGACGCCGCATCTGCTGGCTGATCATCCTGGACTCGAGAAGATGTAGGTCTCGCAGGGCCAGATTCGGGAGCGGTGTCAGATGCTGGCGGACTCGGGGCTAGTGGCGCTGGAGCATCCAGATATGTTCGAGATTACGGGGACAGGTTTGAGTAACCGGGAATGGGAGGGGTATGGGTTCTAATTGATGGATATGTAACCCCCTCATCAGTCATTTCAGGTAACTTCTCTGTCATAGAATCTAGCATTCCCCGACACGTTCGTAGCCTTTTGCCGAGATTACCTATCATCATAGCACGGTCGATAGAGAGAGGGCTATCTCCGTCGCCACTCCCTCTTTCGCCACATAGCCGATAGAAGGTGCAATGACCGCCCCAATAACAGTCCTCGTCGTTGAGGACCATCCGGGAGATGTGCGCCTCGTCGAAGAGGCGTTCGCCGGGTCTGTCCTCGACGTCGACCTCCACGCCGTTACTGATGGCCAAGCCGCGTTAGAGTTCATCAATCGTGGTGGTGAGTACGAGAACGCACCCCGGCCAGATGTCACGCTCCTGGATCTCGTGATGCCGGGCCCCGATGGAGAAGATATTCTCCACGAAATCAAACACCATCCCGAACTCGCTGACGTGCCAGTGATCATTCTCACTGGTATGGACGAAGACTACGTCAAATCGCAGGACCTCGACCACGACGCAGACGAGGATGGTGTCCTCCAGAAGCCGTTCGATATGGACGAGTTCCTCGAGCTCCTCGAGGAGTTCGAGGGCGTAGAACTCGCGACCACCCGGGTCGGGGACTGAGCCCGGGGCGGGCTGGCGAACAATCCAGTCTTTTCCGGCAAACCGCTGGATTGCAAAGTACAGGGAACCACCATCTGGTAGGTATTTGTTCTGACACATACTTGGCCAGGATGCCATTCGCCTCACTGGATTACTCGAACTCTATTAGCAATACACGACCTGCTAACTATGTGTGATTGTCTCAATTTTCTTCTATGGGAATCGACTATGGCGAGTGGGGAAACGTGAGCTATGAGTTCTTCTAGTACACCCAAAGGGGGGTTGGAAGACATCGATGTTAACGTGAAGCTGAAGCTAGCAGCATTGTGGACATCATTTATGTTTTTATATGTATATGTAGATATTTTTGGGTTTTACAAGCCAGGGACTATTGAGGATATACTAATAGGAAAAGTATTCACGTTCGAAATTACGCCAACATGGGCGTTGGTTGCACTAGTATTTGTGTCAATTCCGGGTTTGATGATTTTCCTGTCTCTGGCATTGCCGGCAAGAGTGAGCCGCTGGACGAATATCGTCGTGGCAATACTCTATATTCCTTTTACTTTATTCAATTTAGTGGGCGAATCTTGGTTGCATATGTATTATGGTGCCACTGTAGAAGTTGTTCTTCTTGCACTAGTTCTCTGGTATGCCTGGAAATGGCCTCGGACTACAGGGAGCGTTTGAAATAAACTGGATATACTGCGAAGCTATCACGATAACGTCAAGACGAAACAGCAGCATCGAGCCGATCTTCAAACGGCCTCGCGTCACCATTCTCGCCGCGGGTTGCCCCTGCTTGTTCTGGTACTCGTCGCCGGTGCTATCGTCCTGATTTTCCTGTAGGCCGAAGAATAGTCTCATGGAACTGTTGTGGTCGTTTCGTGACTAATACGCGCTTTCCATCTTGCACGGCGATCCAAACATCATCTGAAACTGGTAGGTCTCTCAGTAGTCAAATCGCAATTCTTCTTACCGGCTATTTCGGGAAATCGCCATGTCGAACAATCGGTGATTCTCCGACGCCGGCCAGGGAATCAGATGGTAGAGCTGCCCCCAGCCGGCGTCGAGCGGCGTCCACCAGCCGAGGTCGTGGCTCACCCCGTCGTCGACGCGAGCGCTCACGCTGACCACCTCCGAGTAGCGCCGCTACTCGATTTCCCGAAACGGCCGAGAATCGGCAAAACACGCCGACTCTGCCTTATATGGTATGGGACCGCCCGAATTTGAATCGGGGTCACAGCGTCCCAAACGCTGAAGGATACCAAGCTACCCCACGGTCCCGCAGTGCAACGTACCGCGGGCCGAGGCGTAAGGGTTTCGTTCGGACGCTGCGGCCGCAACGCCTTTCGCGGCGGCGATACAGGGTCGTCCATGGTCACGCTGCTCGAAGTCGGACTCCTGCTGGTGGTGTTGGCGGCGCTGTTCGGCGCCTTCGCCGTGATTCGCGCGGTCAAGCCGTTCATCGTCAACGCCGTCGTGGGCCTGCTCGTCATCTTCCTCGCGCAGTGGCTGGGCGCCCAGGTGGCGGTGACGCCGCTGGTGTTGCTCGTGGTTGCCCTCGGCGGCCTTCCGGGCGCGATACTGGCGATTCTGCTCGCGTGGGCCGGCATCGCGTTCGTGCCCGCACTGCTCCTGCTGTAGGACTGCAAAATTTCCCGCTCGCGGCGTTCGCTCCGAACCGCACTACTGCTCTCGGTTCGCTGCGCTCACCGCTCACTTTCCCATCGTTCTCACTCGCTCCGAACGACGCTACTCGCGGCTCCCGCCGGTCGCCGCTCGCTTCTTCCGAGAGTCTTCGCTCCGCTTAAACTCTCGCTACTCTTCTCCCCGGAGTTCGAGGTCCGCCACAACGTCGTAGGGGTCTTTCCCCTTGCGCACGCCGTCGAGAATCATGAACGCGGCGCCGGGTTCGAGGAAGTGCGTGGTGACCGCGCGGCCGAGCGGCGTCGGCGTCACGCCGTCGATGAACTCGTACTCGACGAGTTTGCCCAGGGCGTGCTTCGTCGGCACGTCGCCGATCATGCGGTCGTTCAGTCGCTTCGCGGCGGTGCCGCCGACGGTGACGTTCGCGAGCGTCTCCTCGATGGCGGCGGCCTCGTCGTAGTGCGTGACGACGTCCTCCATCTCGCCCTTGAGGAGTTTGAACGCGATCTCCTCCTCGGTGCCCTCCATCGACCCGTGGTAGGAGGCGTCCGGTTCGACGAGCATGTACACCTTCCCGCGGTCGTGGTAGTCCGGGCGCCCGGCGCGCCCGAGCATCTGCTCGAACTCCTGGACGGAGAGCCACTCGATGCCCATCGCGAGGGTGTCGAAGATTACCTGTGAGGCGGGGAAGTCCACCCCCGCCGCGAGCGCCGCCGTCGTCACCACGGCTGCGAGGTCCTGGTTGCCGAACTTCCGCTCGACGGACTTGCGCTCGCCGTAGTCGAGGCCCGCGTGGTACGGCGCCGAGGGGTAGTCGAGCTTCCGGGATATCTCGTTGCAGCGCCGCCGGGAGTTCGTGAAGATGATGGTCTGGCCCTTGTACCCCTTCGAGGACTCGCTGTCGAACTCCCGGCGCACGAGCTTGTTCTCGATGTCGGGTTTCTCCTGGCCGTCGGCGAACGTGACGTGGCGCTCGATGGGGACCGGGCGCTCCTCGAACTCCACGAGCTTCGCCTCTAGACCCGCCGCGAGCTGGCCGGGATTGCCGACGGTCGCCGAGAGGTAGACCCACTGCGCGCCGTCGTAGTTCCGGGACTGTTTGGCGCGCTCCTCGCAGTAGTACTTCAGCCGCGAGACGAGGCCGTCGAGGCGGTGGCCGCGCTCGTCCTCTTTCAGCGTGTGCACCTCGTCGATGACGACAGTGCCGATGTCGCCGAGGTCCTTCCCCGTGCGCAGCGCGTGGTCGATGCCCTCGTACGTCCCGACGATGACGTCGGCGGAGGGGTCGAACGCGTGGCCGTCGTCTCGGATTCGGGACGAACCCACGCGGATGGTGACGTTCGCGAGGTGGCCGTACTCGTCGCGGAAGTCCTCGTGTTTCTGGTTCGCGAGCGCGACCAGGGGGACGAGGAACAGCATCTTCCCTTTCCCCTCGAGCAGCCGGTTGAGGCCCGCTATCTCCCCGACGAGGGTCTTCCCGGTCGCCGTCGCCGACACCACGAGTTGGTCGTCTCCCTCGACGAGGCCGTTCTCGACGGAGAGGCTCTGTACCGGCAGCAGGTCGTCGAAACGGTCCTCAAGCAACCCCTGCAAGTCGGGGTGGAGGTCGAGGTCCGACACCGGCACGGGGTCGATGTCGTCCGTCGTCGCGGACACCTCGTCGAACTTCGTCAGGTCGGGGTCGAGGTTCCCGCCGAGCAGCCCCGTGATCTTTCCGAGGTCCTGCTCCTCGAACAGCAGCTCCTCGAGGCGGGCCTGGGCCGCCCCCGTCATGTTCCCGTTGAACGCCAGTTCGCGCTCCAGCTCCCGCACCGCGCAGTCCTGGCAGATGTACTCGTCGTCGGCTTTGATGGCCGTCTCCGACGTGATCGGGGAGTACCGCCCCTTCCCCGCGCAGTACCGGCACGTCCGCACCGCCGTCGCCTCCAACTGGTAGGCGCCCAGCATCTCCTGGAGCTCCTGGCGCCCGCTCCGGGAGGTCTGCTGGCTGATGCGGATCCGGCCGGCGCGCCGGGCTATCTCCACGAACTGGTCGGGGCTGCGGGGCTCCTCGCCGCTACCCGCCTGCACGCGGAACTTCCCCGGTCGCGGGCCGGCGTCCCGCTCGGTCAGCTCCAGTTTCGCGCGGAACAGCCGCTCGTCGTCCCGGCGAGCCTCGACGGCGTAGTCGCCGCCGGTCTCGTGGAGGAAGAGCGTATCCACGCGCTGGACCTGTTCAGACACGCCCTGAGGTAGAGGACGCCGGTATTTCAGGCGTTCGCTCTCTGTGTCTGTTTGTGAGACGTGGGTAGCAACTGCTCACGCTTCCTCGAAAGCCCCCGTGCGCTCGCGGCCGCTCACTCGCTGTGGTCCTCGGCCTCCGGGAGACCGGCGGTCTCCCGTGCCCTCGTTCGCTCCGCTCACGAGGACTGCGGTCCTTGCGTCGTGACCGACTAGGCAAGCGCGAGCGCACGGCCCCTTTCAGTCCACCCACTATCGGCTGTGGCAGCGGCTGTTTCACTCCACCAGCTGAATCTCGTCGTCACCGTTCGGGACGACGCAGATGAACGCGCCCTCCTGGTCGCCCTCGTTGCGGTACCAGTGGACGGCGCCCGCGGGGATGAGGAGGCTGTCGCCCTCGCTGACGGTGAACTCCTCGCCCTCGATGCCGACGGTGTACTCGCCGGCGAGGACGTACTGCTCGTGTTCGACCTCGTTGGTGTGCTCGGGGACGCTGGCGCCAGGGTCGAGGACGAACCGGCGCATCGCGAAGTTTGGCGCGCCGTCGCTGTCGTCGATGAGGACGCCCTTCCGCATCCCGTCGGCGGCGCCGACGTCCTCGTACTCCGCCTCGTCGGCGCGTCGAACCACGTGGTCTGAGTCGGACATACCTCTGGGTTGGCGGGCGTGGGCCTTAGGCGTAGTCGTTCGGACGGGACTCCCGCCGCGCTCAGAGCCCGAGAATCTCGCGGGCCTGCGCGGGCGTCGCCACCTCGCGGCCGAGTTCCTCGGCGACGCGGACGACGCGCTCGACGAGCTGGGCGTTGCTCTCGGCGAGTTCGCCGCGCCGGTAGTAGACGTTGTCCTCCAGGCCGACGCGGACGTGGCCGCCGAACAGCACGCCCATCGTAGCGAACGGGAGCTGGTGGCGGCCGAACCCGAGCGTGTTGAACTGCGCGCCGTCCGGGAGATTGGAGATTGCGTTCAGGAAGTTCTCGGGGGTCGGCCGGGTGAGCGTCCCCGGGCCGAAGATGAGCGTGGCGTACAGTGGGTCCGCGAGCTCGCGGCGCTCCAGGAGCCCGTACACCTCGTTGATGTGGCCGTCGTTGAACAGCTCCAGTTCGGGTTTGATGCCGCGCTCGCGCATCTCGTCGTACAGCGAGTCGACGAGGCCGCGGGTGTTCTCGCTGGTGAGGTGGTCGTAGCGGTTCAGCGGCCCCATGTCGAGGCTCGCCATCTCCGGCGGGGGGTCGGTCCGCAGCGGCTGGTGGCGGACGTCGTCGGGCGCACCCGTCCCGCCCGTCGAGTGCTGGATGACGACGTCGTCGGCGTACTCGCGGATGGCGTCGTCGATGGCCTGGAAGCGCTCCGTGGCGAACGACCGCTCGCCGTTCGGCTTCCGGGCGTGGACGTGGACGACCGCCGCGCCGGCCCGCTCCGCAGCGGCCGCCGCTCGCCCGATCTCCTCGGGCGTCTCCGGGAGGTTCGGGTTGGCCTCCTTCCCGTGGACGCCGCCGGTCAGCGCCGCGGTGACGACGAGGGGGTTGCCGGCGAGGAACGATTCGTAACTCACGACTCCCCGTCGGCATGTGCCAGGTATATCTCGCAGTCCTCGGCGTGGTCGAGGTCGTAGCGGTCGTTGCAGACGTCGGCGCGCATCGCTTGCACGAACCGGTCAGCGGCGGTGCAGTACGCCCGCTCGGTGTCGAAGGACTGGCCGTCGCCCTCGCTGCGGTAGGCCAGGTACGGACAGGTCATACCCCCGCTTCGGCGCGGAACCCGTTAACAGTTCACTCGCTGGCGAGGAGCCTGCCCGCCCCCGCTTTTAAGCGTGTTTCGTCCCAAGAGGGCGTATGCGCAGTTTCAGGATCGGGAGCGCGTTCGGCATCCCGATCAAGCTCGACGTCACGTTCCTGCTCATCCTCCCGGTGTTCGCCTACCTCATCGGCACCCAGGTCGAGCTGTGGACGGACACGCTGAACGCGGTGCCGTTCGACGCGGGCCTCGACACCGCCGCGCTCACCGCCGGCAACACGGAGTGGGTGCTCGGCGCCGTCGCCGCCGTGGGGCTGTTCCTCAGCGTCGTCCTTCACGAACTCGGCCACTCCCTGGTCGCGATGCGCTACGGCTTCCCCATCGACTCCATCACGCTGTGGCTGCTGGGCGGCATCGCCAGCCTCTCCGAGCAGCCCGAAGAGTGGAGCCAGGAGCTGTTCATCGCCATCGCCGGCCCCGTCGTGAGCATCGCCCTGGGCGCCGTCTCCTACGTCGCGTTGCTCGCGCTCCCGGACGCGCTGACCCTCGTCCGCTTCGTCTTCGGCTACCTCGCGCTGATGAACGTGGCGCTCGCCGCGTTCAACCTGCTCCCGGGGTTCCCCATGGACGGCGGCCGCGTCCTCCGCGCGCTCCTCGCTCGCAGGCGGTCGTTCGCCCGCGCGACCCAGATCGCCGCCGAGGTCGGGAAGGCGTTCGCGCTGGTGCTCGGCATCATCGGCCTCATCGGCTTCAACCTCATCCTCATCGCCGTCGCCTTCTTCATCTACATCGGCGCCTCCGGTGAGGCCCAGCGCACGGTGATGAACGCGGCGTTCCAGGACGTCTCCGTCGAGGACGTGATGACGCCCGCCGAGGACGTCCACACCGTCGAGGCCACCGCGTCGGTCGCCGAACTGATGGAGCGGATGTTCGAGCAGCGCCACACCGGCTACCCCGTCACGCGCGACGGCGACGTCGTCGGGATGGTGACCCTGGACGACGCCCGGTCGGTCAACCAGGTCGAGCGCGACGCCATCCGCGTCGAGGACGTGATGACCCGCGAGGTCCACAGCATCCCCCGGTTCAGCAACGCGATGGACGCCATCGACGCGCTCCAGGAACACGGCATCGGCCGTCTCGTCGTGGTGGACGCCGACGGCGAGATGGCCGGCCTCATCTCCCGCACGGACCTCATGACCGCCTTCGACATCATCCAGTCCACCGGCGCCACCGGGGCGTCGCCGCCCGTCGACGCACGGATAGACTGAGGCCGTCGCCGTTCTGAAGGCCCGCGCCCCGCTCCTCGACAATCCAGCGCGACGAGCGGCGCATGGTTTGCCGAAGGAGGCTGCGTATATCAGAACAACTGGTATGGCTGTAGAACGATAGTTTCCATATAGGCTATCGATCCGCAGACCTGGGAAAAGCCATAAAACACGAATAAGGAGGGCAAGAGTGGGGGGTTCCGATAGAATCACCCTAGCTGCAACTGATTCTCCGAACACCTCTGGTAATTTCGATAGAGCTCTTCTAGAGTGGTTCGATGGTCGTCTTAGCTGCTGCGTGCATAACAACTGGAACCTCGACCAGGATAAATAATAAAGATGTCACTTCGGGGAATTGGGCGGGTTACTAATACTTCTTGAGCGGCCGATGACGGTCACCGACGGAACGCCTTTGGGGGTTGGCCGAGACTGCGTCTGTATGGAGACAGCGGTTAGCGTAGCCAGCGTCGCGCAGGCCGGACCAGACACCGTCGTCGTCGAACTCGAGACGCCCAGGGAGTTCGACGCCGAACCCGGGCAGTTCGTCAAACTGTCCGCGGACCTCGACGGAGAGACGGAGAACGCGTTCTACACCATCTCCTCGCCGCGGGTGAGCGAGACGTTCGAGATCACCGTCGGCGCCGACGAGGACGCGACCCTCGGCAAGTGGCTGGCCGAACGGAACGCAGGCGACGAGGTGGAGCTCATGGGTCCCCTGGGTGAGACCCACTACGAGGGCGAGGATTCGGTCGTGCTGTTCGCCGGCGGACCGGGTATCGGTCCCTGCGTCGGCATCGCGGAGCGCGTCGCCGAAGACGGCGGGCGCGTGGTGCTGGTCTACCGGGACGACGACCCGGTCCACGAGGAGCGTCTGGGCGCCCTCGAGGACGACGGTGCTACCGTCGAGGTTCTGGACGCCGACGAGGCGGTGGAGGACGCCGCGGTCTCGTTCCCGGCGGACGCCCAGGTGTTCGTCTACGGGTTCGCGGAGTTCCTCGACGAGACCCGAGACGTGCTCGCGGCGGCCGACCGGGACCCGGACGAGGCGAAGGCGGAGAACTTCGGCTGAGCGGGGGCCGCGCCGCTCCCGCCGGCTGTCACACCAGTTTCTCTGGCGGGTCGGGGAAGCGCTCCCCGTCCTCCTGGTCGTGGTGGAGGTAGACGGCGCCGCCGTCGCCGCCGGTCTCCCGGCGGACCGCCCGGATGGAGTGAGTGGCGTCGTCGAGCGACCAGCTGAACGCCGCGGGGAGCTCCTGCTGGTAGCCCGCGCGGAGGTTCGCTACGTCGCCCGCGAGAACGACCGTCCCCGACTCCGGGAGTTCGACGCGCAGGGACTGGTGGCCGGGCGAGTGCCCGGGCGTCGGGAACACCTCGACGCTGCCGTCGCCGAAGAGGTCGTGGCGGCCAGTGAGCGCGGTGACGTCGTACTCGTGGCTGCGCAACGGTTCGAGGTCGCCGTCGAGGTAGAACAGCGCCTGGGCGGTCGCGGTGGGCCACATGGCGTACTTGAGTTCGTCCTCGTGGACGAGGAACTCGGCGTCCGGGAACGTGTCGACGTTGCCCGCGTGGTCGGTGTGGAGGTGACTCATCACGACGTAGTCGACGTCGCCGGGTTCGTAGCCGACGTCCGCGAGGTGGGCGGCTGGCGTCCGGGACTCGTCGGTCTCGCAGGTCTGGACGAATTCGGTCATGTGGGGCGCGCCGTGCTGGCCGTACTGCTCGGGGCTCTGGACCATCTCGAGGCTGACGCCGGTGTCGAAGAGCACCGTTCCCTCGGGGTGTTTGACGAGGAAGAACGGGCACGGGCCCTCGTACGGTTCGCCGGGGCGCTGCATCTGGACCATCATGCTGTAGTCGAGCGTCCAGTCCGCGGTGTTGAACCGGTAGACGCCGTCTGCCGTCGTGCCGGCGGACATACGTCGAAGGTCGCTCCGCCGGCCGATAAATCTAGGGCCAGTGACGCTTCGACCCCCGGAATCGTTCAGTATGGCCGAACATTGATAGTGGTGGTGACCAAACGTACGGATAGTTCCGCACAATGACAACCCGGGGCAAGAACACTGTCGACGCCGTCCGCACGACGTTCCGCGTCCTCGAAGGGCTGGAGGCTCTCGGCGGCGCGCGCGTCACCGAACTCGCCGACCACCTCGGCCTCCCGAAGAGCACCGTCCACAACCACCTGCGGACGCTCGTCGAGGAGGAGTACGTCGTCAAGGACGAGACGAAAAACGAGTATCGAATCGCCCTCCGACACCTCACGTTCGGCGAGCACGCGCGCAACCAGACGCTCTACCAGATCGCGAAACCCGAGATCCGGGAACTCGCCCAGGAGACCGGCGAGCACGCGAACCTCGCGATGCACGAGCACGGCTACGGCGTCTACGTCCACAAGGCGACCGGCGAGAAGGCCGTGAAACTCGACTCCTACCCGGGCAAGCGGGTGTACCTCCACACCACCGGCTTCGGGAAGGCGATGCTCGCCAACATGGACGAGGCCACCCGGGAGGCCATCTACGAACGCCACGGCCTCCCCGCGGTCACGCCCAGGACGACCACCGACCGCGACGAACTGGAGGCCGAACTGGAGGAGATCCGCGCTCGCGGCTACGCCTTCGACGACGAGGAGCGCCTCGACAGCATGCGCTGCGTCGCGGCGCCGCTCACCACGACGGACGGCCGCGTGGCAGGCGCAATCAGCGTCTCCGGGCCCGCGGGCCGCCTGAAGGGCGACTACTTCCGGGAGGAACTCCCGGACCGCGTCGTCAGCGTAGCGAACATCATCGAGATCAACGCCACGTACACGTGACACCACACCACAACCGTGAAATGGGCGCGCGGCCTACTCGACACGCACACACTGCCCCATGACCAGAGTACTCGCGCAGGGGACCTTCGACGTGCTCCACCCCGGGCACGTGGACTACCTCGCCCAGGCGGCCGCTCGTGGCGACGAACTCCACGTCATCGTCGCCCGCTCGGAGAACGTCACGCACAAGCCGTCGCCGGTGCTCGGCGACGAGCAGCGCCGCCGCATGGTGGCCGCCCTCGACCCCGTCGACGAGGCCCACGTGGGCCACCCCTCGGACATCTTCGTCCCCCTCGAGGAGATCGACCCCGACGTCGTCGTCCTCGGTCACGACCAGCACCACGACGAGGACGACCTCGCCGCCGCTTTCGACGCCCACGGCCTCGACTGCGGCGTCGAGCGGGCCGCCCCCGCCGACCTCGACTTCGAGGGCGCGGTGCTCTCGACGAGTACGATTCTGCGTAGAATTCTCGACGCGCGCCAGCACCGCGCGGCCGCGAAGATGCGGCCGCCGACGCTCCGCCAGCGCCCCCTCTAGTCGGAGACGCCGAGGTAGCGCTGTCGGACGTCGTCTGCTGCTTCTAGTTCCTCAGTCGTGCCTTCGAAGACGATGCCGCCGTCTGCCAGTACGTAGTGGCGGTCCGCAACCTCGAGCACCGCCTGCAGGTTCTGCTCAACCAGCAGGACAGTGACGCCGTCAGCGCGCAACTGGTCGATGATGTCGAGGATGGACTCGACGATCTGGGGGGCGAGCCCCTCGGTCGGTTCGTCGAGCAACAGTAGGTCGGTCGCGCCTCTGAGGCTCCGCGCGATGGCGAGCATCTGTTGTTCGCCACCCGAGAGCTGTGCGCCGCGGTTCGAGCGGCGCTCCCGCAAGCGCGGGAAGTAGTCGTAGGCCTCGTCCATCGAGAGCCAGTTGTCGTCGGTCGTCACGCCGCCGACCTCCAGGTTCTCCGCGACGGTAAGGTCGGGGAAGATCTCTCGGTGTTCCGGGACGAGGCCGATACCGCGACGGTACACCTCGTTCGGTGCGGCGTTCGTGATGTCCTCGCCGCGGAAGCGGACGTGCCCCGAGTCGACGGTGAGCTGGCCCATGATGGTGCGCAGCGTCGTCGTCTTCCCGGCGCCGTTCCGGCCGACGATGGAGACGACCTCGCCCTCGTCGACGTCGAGTGAGACGTCACGGAGGACGACGTTGCTCTCGTAGCCGGCGCTGACGCCGTCCACTTCGAGCAGCGGGTCAGTCATCGTCCATCCCTCCGATGTACGCCTGCTGGACGTCCTCGTTCGCGGCTATCTCTTCGGGTGTTCCCTCGGCGATCACCTGGCCGAGGTGGATGACGGTGATGCGGTCGGAGATGGACATGACCATGTCGATGTCGTGTTCGGTGAGCAGCACTGCCTTGTCGGCGGCAATGCGCTGGATGAGACTCGCTATCTCCTGGGTCTCGTCGGGCCCGATGCCCGCGGTGGGCTCGTCGAGCAACAGCAGCGTCGGGTCCGAGGAGAGCGCGAGCGCGAGTTCCAGCTTGCGCTGGTCCCCGTAGGAGAGCGCGCTCGCCTGCTCGTCGGCGAACTGCGCGAGTTCGACCCGTTCGAGTATCTCCCCGGTGCGGTCGTTGACCGGTTCGAGGCTCTGTGCGGGCGTGATCGGGTTCGTCCGCTTGCCCGACGTCGCCTGCACGCCGATTCGCACGTTCTCCCGGACTGTGAGACTCCCGAAGAAGTCGTTCACCTGGAACGACCGGCCCATGCCGATCTGACAGCGCTCGTAGGCGGGCAGTCCCGTGATGTCGCGGCCGTCGAACTCGACGGTGCCGGAGGTCGGTTCGAGGAACCCGTTGACGAGGTTGAACAGCGTCGACTTCCCGGCGCCGTTCGGCCCGATGACGCTCCGGACCTCCGTCCGGCCGACGTCGAGGTCGACGTTGTCCACGGCGACCAGTCCGCCGTAGGCTTTCGTCAGGTCGTGGGTCTCGAGGACCGGGTCACTCGACATCGCTGTCACCCCCGGACTGCGGGTTCGCCGCTGGCTCCGGCGGCTCCTGTTCGGCGCCCGCTCCTTCGGCGCCGTCGCCACGGAAGCGGTTGAACGGGAGCGAGACGAGGCCGCGCGGCATGAAGATGACCGCGAGGATGAAGATGGCGCCCGCGACGAACTCCCAGTGGGAGACGTAGATGGAGAGCCCGTTGCGCAGGAAGACGAACGCGATGGCGCCGACGATGGGGCCGTACAGCGTCCCCATGCCGCCGAGCACCATCATCACGATGGCGTCGCCGCTCACCGTCCAGGTGAGGATCGAGGGGTCGACGAACGTGAAGTACAGCGCGTACAGCACGCCCCCGATGCCGCCGTAGGCGCCCGAGAGCATGAACGCACGCCGCTTGTACTTGTCCACGTCGTAGCCCAGCGCCTCCATGCGGTGTTCGCTGTCGCGGATGGCGACCAGCGACGTGCCGAACGGCGACTGGAGCACGCGCACGGCCAGCAGGTACAGCGCCACGAGGGTCACGAGGCTGACGTAGTACAGCGTCGTGGTGTCCCCGAGCTCGAGGAAAGGCACCGGCGGTATCGCGAATCCGAGGCCGTCGTTGCTGCCCGTGATTCCCCCGAAGTCGAAGACGAGTTCGTGGACGATCTGCGCTACTGCGAGCGTCAGCATGGCGAAGTAGACGCCGCCGACGCGCACGCCGAGGAAGCCGACCGCCCACGCCAGCAGCGCCGTCACGACGATGGCGACGAGGATGGCGACCGGGAGCAGCCCCGTGACGTTCACCAGCACGAGCGCGGTGACGTACGCGCCCAGGCCGATGAACATGGCGTGGCCGAACGAGATGAGGCCCGTGTAGCCCGTGACGAGGTCGAGACCGAGCACGAGCGTCGCGAGTGCGAGCGCCTGCACCATCACGCCGACGTAGTACGTCCCGACGAGCGCCTGGGTGACGAACGGGAAGACGGCGAACAGCGCGAGTGCCCCGAGGAATATCGGACTCTTCGCGCCGATGATGGGGAGCGAGCGGTCGATTTCGACGTTCGTCTCCGCGGCCTCGACGCTCTCCTCGCGGCCGAAGATGCCGTAGGGCCGCACGAGCAGCACCGTGAACATCAGGAGGTAGACGAGGTACCCCGACAGCGACGGGAGGTACGTCGACCCGAGGCTCTCGACGATGCCGACGCCGAAGCCGGCGACCACGGCGCCCCGGAACGACCCGAGGCCGCCGACGATGACGATGATGAACGCGAGGATGATGGCGCGCGTCCACATCGACGGCACGATGGGGAACAGCGGCGCCGACAGCGCGCCGGCGATGCCCGCGAGCGCAGCGCCGAGCACGAACACGCCCGTGTAGTACCAGGAGACGTTGATGCCGAGCGAGCGCGCCATCATCCGGTTCTGCGAGCCAGCGCGCACGACGAGTCCGAAGTTCGTGAACTTCAGAACGACCCAGACGAGCGCCGACAGGCCGAGCGCAGCGCCGAGCACGAACAGACGGTACTTCGGGAAGTACGCCGGCCCCATCTGGACTGCGCCACGGAACAATGCGGGCGTCGAGACAGAGTTGTAGCCGCTCCCCCAGAAGAACTCCACGACGTCGACGAACACGAGCGTGAACCCGAACGTCAACAGGATGTGGTAGAGGGGGTTGCGTCCGTACAGCGGCCGGAACGTCGCGTACTCGATGCCGAAGCCGACGGCGCCGACGACGAGCGGCACGACGAGTAGCGCGAGCCAGAACGACCCGACGATGACGCCGAACCCGGGCACCGCGATGCTCGTCGTGACGACGGCGAACGCCAGGTACGCGCCGAGCATCCACAGCGACCCGTGGGCGAAGTTCACGACGTTCATCACGCCGAAGATGAGCGACAGGCCGATGGCGATGAGGACGTAGATGCCCCCGAGCGTGAGCCCGTTGAGCACCTGGACGCCGAACGTCACCGGGTCGATGCCGAAGTACGTTATCGTCGCAAACGTCGCCACTAGGACGGCGACCAGTCCGCCAACGACGGCTCCCGCTCGACGTACGCTGCCAGAGGCCAGCGTGCTCATTATAGCGAGCAGTCGATGCTATCGCAGGCCTCGATGGCTTCCGGTCCGGAGATGGTCTGGAGGATTTCCAGGCTCGGCAGGTTCTTGCCGTGCCCCTGGAGCAGTTCCGTGTCCTGGGGTTCGGTGACACGCGCGACGGGGACGTCGCGTTCGGCCTGGTGGTCGCAGGCGCGCAGGTTGCCGCCGCCCATCGGGGAGTCGAAGGCCATGCCCTCGAGCTCGGAGATGAGGGGGTCGGGGTCCGTCGTCCCCGCGGACGCGATAGCGGGCGCGAGGATCTCGTGGACCATCGTCCACTGGGACTCCGCGTGGTTGGCGGGCACCTTGTCGTACGCGTTGATGTAGTCCGTGACGAACTGCCGGTTCATCTCGTTGTCCAGGCCCTCGAAGTAACGCACGCCGGAGTACGTGCCGACCACGCCGCTCCCGCCGCCGAGACGCACGGAGCGGAAGTCGTTCGTGCCGGCGATGATGTCGACGGAGTCGCGGAGGTTGTACGACGACGCTTGCTGGTTGAACTTCACCAGGTCGCCGCCGGCCATCCCGAGGGCGAGGAAGTCCGCGTCGGAGTTCTGGATCTGGGTGATGTACGACGAGAAGTCGTTCGCGCCGAGCTGGGACTTCGTCGTGTTGACCTCCGTGTAGTCGTAGTCCGAGAGCACCTCCTTCCAGCCGTTGAGGAACGCGTTACCGTACGCGTAGTCCGCGACGTGGAACCAGACCTTCGTCCCGAGGTTCTGGATGGCCCACGGGGCCGCCGCGCGCGCGATTTGGCCGGTGCGGAGCTCGTAGCGGAACGTGTACTCGTTACACCGGGACTTCGTGATCGGGTCCGCGCCGGCCTGGTTCCCAAAGACGATGCCCTCCTCGGCGGCGATCTCCTGGACGGCGAGCGCGGCCGAACTGTTCGCGAGCCCGGTCAGCACGTCGACGTCCTTGGAGTCGATGAGCAGTCGCGCCTTCTGCTGGGCGGTGCTCGCGCTGCCGCCGGAGTCCTCGTGGAAGCCGACGACCTCCTTGCCGTCGATGCCGCCGTTGGCGTTGAGCTGTTCGACGGCGAGCTTTCCGCCCTCCTCCTGGGGCTCACCGAGCGTGGAGTAGCCCCCCGAAAGCGGGTGGATGAACCCGATGCGAACCTGCTCGCTGCTGTCGCCGTCCGGGTCGCCGCCGCTGGTCGTCGTCGTCTCGTCGCCGCCGCTCGCGGTGGTGGTCGTGGTCTCCTCATCCGTGGTTCCCGTCGTGCAGCCCGCAACGAGCACAGCAGCCGTACCCGCCAGTCCGGACTTGAGGAACTGTCTACGCCGTGTTGGCATACGCCACACCTCCCGTGGGGCCGGTATTATAGTTAATGGATTTTCGTGTCGTACTTGTACCTGTAATCTTACGTATTTGCATTAGTTTGCCTCCGCGGCGTCCTCTCGCTCCTCCGCGAGACGCGCCGCGACGTCCGTGATCATGTCTTCCTGTCCGCCGACGACGCCGAGTTCGCCGAGTTCCACGAGGATGTCCCGCGGGTCGATGTCGAACTGTTCGGCGGCGCGCCGGGTGTGCCGGAGGAACGACGAGTACACCCCGGCGTAGCCGAGGATGAGCGAGTCGTTGTCGAGTTCCGGCATCGTCTCTTCGGTCAGCATCGGTTCCAGCACGTCGGAGGCGGCGTCCATCGTCCCGAACAGGTCGGGGCCGACGTCGTAGCCGGCCTTCTCGAGCGTGCCAACGAGCACCTCCATCTGGGCGTTGCCGGAACCCGCGCCGAGGCCGCGCAGACAGCCGTCGACGGTGACGGCGCCCGCGTCGAGGCCAGCAAGCGTGTTCCCGATGCCCAGTCCGAGGTTGTTGTGCGCGTGGAAGCCGACGTCTATCGAGAGCTCCTCGTCGAGCAGGCTCACGCGCTCCCGCACACCGTCGGGGAGTAGCGCGCCCGCGGAGTCCATCACGTAGACGGCGTCCGCGCCGTACTCCTCCATCAGGCTGGCCTGTTCGAGGACGGTCTCGGGGTCGGCCATGTGCGACAGCATCAGGAGGCCGTTGGCCTCCAGGCCCATGTCCGTCGCGTAGTCGAAGTGCTCCGCGGAGACGTCCGCCTCCGTGACGTGCGTCGCGATGCGGAGCACGTCCGCGCCCTTGCTCGCCGCGAGTTCGAGGTCCTCGACGGTGCCGATGCCAGGGAGCAGGAGCACCGAGAGTTCGGTGTCCGAGAGCTCCGGGCGGACGGCGTCGAGGTACTCCCCGGTGGACGCGGCCGCGAAGCCGTAGTTGATAGAGGACCCACCCATGCCGTCGCCGTGGGACACCTCCACCACGTCCATGTTCGCGGCGTCGAGTGCGCCCGCGATGTCCGCCATCTGGCCGGGCGTGAACTGGTGGTCGACGGCGTGCATGCCGTCGCGAAGCGTCATGTCCACCAGCCGGATGTCGTCGCTCACTCTGCCACCTCCGCGGTGTCGGCGCCGCGACGCTCGGCCACGCGCTCGGCGGCTCCGAGCGCGGCGCTCGTCATGATGTCGAGATTCCCTGCGTACTCGGGGAGGTGCTGCCCCTCGCCTTCGACCTGGAGCATCGTCGTCAGCACCTTCGTGTCGTCGCTGTCGATGTCGTGGTTCTCCTTGACGAGTGGGTCGAGGGTCACCTCGTAGCCGGGCACGTACGCCTGCACCTCCGCCTCGATGCGCGAGACGGAGTCGCGGATGGCGTCGACGTCGGCGTCCGCCGGTACCTCCGTGTAGACGGTGTTTCGCATCATGATGGGTGGCTCTGCGGGGTTCAACACGATGATGGCCTTCCCCTCGTCGGCGCCGCCCACCTGCTCGATGCCGCTGGACGTCGTCTGCGTGAACTCGTCGATGTTGTGCCGGGTGCCGGGACCCGCGCTCTTCGACGCGATGGTCGCGACGATCTCGGCGTACTTGACGTCCGAGACGCGGTCGACGGCGTGGACGAGGGGGATGGTCGCCTGCCCCCCACAGGTGATCATGTTCACGTTGTTCGCTTCGTCGGCCACGTCGTCGATGTTCACGACGGGGACCGCGAGCGGGCCGATGGCGGCGGGCGTCATGTCCACGGCGAACAGGCCGAGTTCGTCGTAGACGGGCGCGTGGTCCGCGTGGATGCTCGCGCTCGTCGCCTCGAAGACGAGGTCGAGGTCGTCGGCGCGCTCCCTGACGCTGTCGATGCCCTCGGTGCCCACGGCGACGCCCGCCTCCTGGGCGGCCTGCAGGCCGTCGGACTCCTCGACGGGGAGGATGCCGACCATCGCTTCCAGTTCGACGCGTTCACCGCGGTCGAGTATCTTGTACATCAGGTCGGTCCCGATGTTGCCGGGACCGACGATTGCTGCGCTCAGTTGTGACATTCGTGGGGTATCAGTCGTCGTCGTCCGCGGCGGACTGCTCGGTGGCGGACGCCGCAGGTTCGTCGGCGCCCTGGAGTCCGTACTCCCTGACGCGCTCTTTCAGTGCCTCCTTGTCCGGGTGGTTCTTCCACATGTTCGACTTCACGCGCATCGGGCCGCCGGTGTAGAACCGCTCGTACAGCTCCTCGCGGCTACCCAGCGAGCCGATGGCGATCTCGTAGGCGAGCTTCTGGACGCCGAGGCGCTCGTTGGCCTCGATGTCCTTCCCGCGGAAGTACGTCTCCACGTCGCCGCCCAGCGGATCGTCCGCCTCGAGGTCCTCCCAGTGGGGGACGCCGATGAGGCCGCTCCCGCCGAGGTCCCGGATGATGTCGACGATGCGCGGGAACTGGTCGGGGAACGACGCGGTCACCGCGAACAGCGGGCGCGGCTCCGGGATGAGGCAGTCGCCGAACTCGTACGCCTGTGCCTCCGAGGCCTGCACGCAGGCCCGGATCTGCTCGACCATCGTCGAGATCTCGCCGAGCTTCGCCTGGACGTGGAAGTACTCCTCGATGCCCGTGCTCTCGGCGAGCATCGTCGCGACGCCGAACGCGAACTCCGCTTTCGCGAGGTCCTTGATGGCGGTCTGGTGGTACGTCAGCCCCGCGTACGCGGTCTCGGTCTTGTCCCGCCACGCGTTCGCGGCCTCGATGTTGCCGTCGATGAACACGCGCTCCCACGGGACGTGGACCTCGTCGAGTACGACGAACGTGTCCATCTCGTCGAAGCGGCTGGACAGCGGGTGGTTGCGCTCGTCGTTGCGCGAGAGCTGTGGCCGGCAGATCTGCCGGACGCCGTCGGCGTTGGCGGGAACGGCGAACGCCAGCGCCTGGTCCTCCTCACCCTCGCCGTAGTAGCCGAACGGGTAGAGGAGGATCTCGTCGGCCTGTGGGCCGAGCGTGGCGAGCATGCGCGCGCCGCTGACGACGATGCCGTCGTCGTCCTCCTCGACCTTCCGGACCGCGCCCGGTCGGTCGGCGCTGTCGTCCTCGAGGCGGAACGACGACGCCTCCGAGCGGTCGATCTGGGGGTCGATGAGCGCGTGCGTGAGGCAGACGTCGTTCTCGCGGCAGTACTCGTAGTAGTCCTCGACGTTCTGCGCGAAGTCGTGGTCGGCGTCCTCGTCGGCGAACAGTTCACGGCCGATGGCCATCCCCGTCACGCCGTTCGCGAGGAAATCGTTGGCACGCCCGGACATCCCGCAGGTGTAGTCCATCCAGAGCTTCGACGCCTTGCGGCGCTGCTCGAGGTCCGCCTCCGACATCGGCTTCTTGTAGAAGATGGGAACCGGGTCGCCGGTCGACGGCGACTCGAACGTGAGCAGGTCCTCGTGTTCGGGGTCGCTCTGCAGGTCGAACAGTTCGCCCTGCGTCTCGACCATTCCCCGCGTGGCCGGGTGCTCCGTGACGTCCTCGACGAGTTCACCCTTGTAGTAGACCTCTCGGCCGTCTCGGAGACCTTGTCGGTACTCCTCCTTGGTTCTAACTGGCATGCGCGACTGTAACATTCACGGTCGTTCACTTATACCTACTGCCTCCTTTCCCGGGCAGGACAGTCGATTCATCACCTCACGGGCGTGAATTCACGCCACACGGAGCGTGACCGTCCCCGTCCTCCCGAACTCCGCAGTCACGACGTCGCCCGCCTCGACGTCCACCGCGGGCGTTATCGACCCGCTGAGAACGACCTCGCCCGCTGTCAGTCGGTCGTCCACGCCCTCGAGCGTGTTGGCCAGCCACGCGACGGCCCGGGCCGGGTGGCCGAGCACCGCCGCACCAGCCCCCGAGTCCACGACCTCACCGTTCTTGTACAGCTTCACGGCCTCCAGCGAGAGGTCCCGGCCCTCGACGGGGTGCGTCGACTCGCCGGTCGCGAACAGCGCACTCGAGGCGTTGTCCGCGACGGTGTCCTCGATGCCGATGTCCCAGTCCCGGACCCGGCTGTCGATGACCTCCACGACGGGGACGACTGCCTCGGTCGCGCGCAGCACGTCGAGCGTCGTGACCGGCGGCGCCAGGTCCGCCGCGAGCAGGAAGCCGAGTTCGGGTTCGACGCGCGGCGCGAGGAGGGCCTCGCTGTCGACGACGCCGTCCTCGACGACCATCGTGTCCAGCAGGCGTCCGAAGTCCGGTTCGTCGACGCCCAGCTGGCTCTGGATGCCGTCGTTCGTCAGTCCGATCTTGTGGCCGACGACCGACGCGCCGTCGTCCAGGCGGCGGTCGACGAACGCGGACTGGACGTCGTATGCGTCCTCGATGTCCATGTCGTGGTCGTCCGTGGGCGGCGCGATCGGCTCCCCGGAGCGAAGCGCGTCGTAGAGGTCGTCGGCGATCTCCGCGACTGTCTCACTGTCGAGTGTCATGCCACGGAGTGGCGCCGCTGGCGGCAAATAGGTTTGCCCTCCCCGACGGGTCGAGCCATCTCGCGTCCCAGCGTCCCGGACTCGGAGTAAGATATATGCGGCCGTGCCGACCAGTCTCTCCCATGGCTGTCTGCACCCTCGGTCACGTAGAGCTACTAGTGCCGGACCTCGCGGAGACGTACGACTACTACCACGACGTCCTCGGACTGGAGGAGGAGTGCAGGGAAGGGGACAGCGTCTACCTGCGCGGCTGGGGCGACTTCAACAAGTTCTCGCTCACGCTGACCGAAGCCGAGGAGAGCGGCGTCGGTCACATCGCGTTCCGCGTCGAGGAGCCCGCGGACCTCGAACGGTACGCCGAGCGCGTCGAGGACTCGGGCTACGACGTCGAGTGGCGCGAGGCCGGCGCCGAACCCGGGCACGGCGAGTCCATCCGGTTTACCGGACCGGCCGAGCAGCCGTTCGAACTGTTCTACGACATCGAGACACCCGACGTCCCGAAGGAGCAGCGCTCCCGCCTGAAGAACCAGCCCCAGAAGTACGTTGACCGTGGGGTTGGCGCGCGCCGTATCGACCACGTGAACTGCTACGTCCCCGACGTGACGGCGTGCTCGGAGTGGTTCCAGGACGTCCTCGACTTCGACCTCCGCGAGGAACTCGTCATCGAGGGCGAGGACGTCGGGAAGTGGCTCAGCGTCTCTCCGCTCGTCCACGAGATCGCGTTCGTCGAGGAGCCGGAGGCGTCGCTCAACCACGTCGCCTACTACCTGAAGTCCCGCGGCGACCTGTTCCGGGCGGCCGACGTGCTGAAAGAACACGGAATCGAGATCAAGGGCGGACCCGGCCACCACGGCATCAGCCAGGCGAACTACATCTACCAGGACGACCCCGCGGGCCACGAAGTCGAGATCTTCGCGGGCGGCTACCTCATCTTCGAACCCGACTGGGAGACAGTGACGTGGACGGAGGAGGACATGCCCGAGGCGCTCTACTGGTGGGGGAAGGGACGGAAGTTCAGCGGGTCACGCGAACACAGCGACGAGTTCGAGGACTAGGCTCCCGGACGTCGGGGAAACAGTCTTGCCCGCTCCTCTCGACGTCGAACTATGAGGGCCGTCCGATACCACGAGAGCGGTAGCCCAGACGTCCTTCGCGTCGAGGACCTCGACCGTCCCGGACCCGCACCCGACGAGGTGCTCGTCGAGATGCGTGCGGCGAGCGTCAACCCCGTGGACGCGAAGTTCCGCGAGATGGGCAAGCCCCGCTTGCCCAAGACGTCAGGGTCGGATATCGCGGGAATCGTCGCCGACGTGGGTGCCGACGTCGACCGGTACGAGGCGGGCGACCGCGTGTTCGCGACCGGCCTGCACGTCGGGCGGTTCGCGGGCGGCTCCTTCGCCGACCTCGCGGTCGTTCCGACGGACCTGCTCGCACCCCTGCCCGACGGTGTGAGCTTCGAGGAGGGGGCCGCCGTCGCGCTCGTCGGCGTCACTGCCTGGCGCGCGCTCGTCGACCACGGCTGCCTCGAACCCGGGGCGACGGCGTTCGTCCACGGGGGGAGCGGTGGCGTGGGCCACGTGGCAGTCGGGCTCGCTGCCGCCCTGGGCGCCACGCCCGTCGCGACGGCGCGCCCGGAGTACCACGACGCAGTGCGGGACCTGGGCGCCGAGACGGTCCTCGACTACACGCGCGAGGACTTCACCGAGGCCGCCGTCGAGGCGACGGGCGGCGCGGATGTCGTGCTCGACCACATGGCCGACACGTACCTGGGGACGGACGTCGAACTCGCGGCGTTCGGCGGAGACGTCGCGGTCATCACGGGCGACGAGGCGACGATTCCGGACGTCACGGCGGCGCGGTCGAAGGAACTCGACGTCCACCTGCTGAGCATGTCGAACCTCGCGTCCCGTCCCGAGGCCCCCGACATCGGTCCGATTCTCGCCCGCCTCGGACAGCTCCTCGCGAAGGACCGCCTGGAGGTCGTCGTCGACCGCACCTACCCGCTGGAGGACGCGGCCGAGGCCCACCGTGCGGTGCTGGAGGAGAGCTTCGTTGGGAAGATCGTCCTCACCCCGTAGCGGTAGTCGGAGAGGAACCGGGGGTGACTGATGGCCGGCGTTCGACTCAGGTGTGGCGCTGCAGGAAGTCGATGGTGTCCGCCTCGTACCGGTCCTGTTCCTCCCACTGCGGCCAGTGCGCGGAGTGCTCGTAGAGGTGGTACTCGGAGTCCGGGAGCTGCTCGTGGACGTACTCCACGAGCTCCTTCTGGGCGCTCGGGTTGTGCTCGGTGTGGATGACGAGCGTCGGAACGTCCATCTCCCGGAGCTCCGCTGTCGTGAAGTACATCTCCTCGTCCTTCACGTCCTCGACGAACGTCTCGTAGATGATGCGCATCGCGTCCTGGTTGGCCTGCTGGGAGTAGATCGCCTGGCGGATGTCGACGAGCTCGTCGTCGACGTCCTCGACGAACAGCCACTGGAGGCGGTCGGCGACGCGCTCGCGGGTCAGTTCCTCGTCGAGCATCTCCATGCTGCGCTCGTAGAGGTCCTCGATGCCCTCGATGCTCTCGGCCTTGGCGTCCTCCTCGACGCTCCCGGAGGTGTCGATGTGGTAGACGCCGCTGGTCGTGATGAGTCCGACCGTCTCGACGAGCTCCGGGCGGTCGAGGCCGAGGCGGCCTGCGACCCAGCCACCGAGGGACTCGCCGTGGATGTGAGCGGAGTCGTGGCCGAGCGCGTGGACGAACTCCTCGACGTGGTCCATGTAGTCCGTGATGTGGTAGTCGATGTCGGTGGGGCGCGAGGAGTAGCCGTGCCCGATGAAGTCGATGGCGTAGACGGCGCGGTCCTCGAGTGCCTCCGCGAGCGGTAGCATGTTCCTGACGTACGTCTCGGCGTGCCCGCCAATGCCGTGCAGGAGGACGAGCGGCGGCTTCTCGCCATCGCCGGCCTTCAGTGTTCGCGTCCGGTAGTTCTCGCTCTCGACGTACTCGACGCTCCCGCCGAGCATGTGTACCCAAGCTGTCTGCGTCATCACGACAACAGTCTGTGTCGCCCACCAAATAACTGCGGGTCGCCCCGAAGTTCGCCAGTCCCGGCCGACTAGCGCCGCCTCAGAGATAGCGAAACAAGGCCGAAAACGGTCCGAGGAACCGTATTCACTAGAGCGGAACGATTTGCTGGCAGTTTGAACTCACTCGCACTCTCGTTCACCAGGTCAGGACAGTTCGGTCGCTCCCGGCGCCCGCTCCGGAGGAATTGCGGAATCGCCGGAAAATACCACGTATGGGTGCGGGAATAAACGGCAGCTGTTCACCTCTGCGGTCACTGTCCGCTCCCAACGACACGTCTGAAAATATTTGTTCCACCCTGCCGAACAGGTGTGGCAAGACCCCACATGGTTTGCCCTACACATTACAAATGTATGCCTGTAATGGGATGCTGCCGAACAGTTCCGGCTCCACGCCCATTCGACCGGTCTGATAGAAACCACACGGATAGAATTACTGTCGTCTATACTGGTTGGTTGTACCGGCCTGTCTTGGACTATCTACGCTCCAAAATGCATACTCACGGCGTTAGATGTCCTTTGAGTGCCAAATTTTGGTTCGAGGCGGTTCTAAATCCGGAAATTTCAGCTTCGGGCCAAACCTCGTGATTACGTGGGTGTTAGTGTGCCTACTGGTGTTTTTGAGATTACAGGGAGAGGCATCCGAATACATATTAATTCTGTCTTTATCTATAATCTACCATGTTGCTTACTTGAGTGTGGCCGGGGGATTCGACGTCGCGTCGCCTTCGCGGACGTTGCCGACGCACACCGGGCCGCGTGGATCGGACGTGGCCAGACCGCTACGCACTTGACCCGACAGGCCCCAAGTCGTAGCTCCCGATGCCAGCGTCCTCGCCGGACACCGAAGCCCTGTACGAGCAGTGGTCGCTCCACGACGCCGACCTGTTTGCCGCGTCGGAGCGGACGCTCCGCCCGGAGAGCGCGTACTACGGCGTGGACGCCGAGGCGGTGCGGGCGTGTCTCGATCACGCCGCGAGCGTCGTGGACGTGGACGCGCCGGACGGCCGCGGCCGCGTCGTCCCACTCCACCGCGAGAACGACCCGGAGCCGTCCGCGGAGTACGTGCGCTGGAACCCCGACGCCGGCACGGTGGGGTGGCACGACGAGGCGTTCGGTCTCGACGGCACCGACCGCTACACGCCCGTCGACGACGTCGTCGCGACGGCGGTCGCGTGGCGCGTCCGGTTCTGGCATCCCGAGAAGGCACCAGACGGCGACCCGTTCGCGGACGTTGACGCCCCTCCCGAGACCGTGACCGCAGCCGACCCCCTCGCGGGCCGGGAGCGCCGCGCGTTCTTCGACGACCTCCGTTCGGTGGTCGCGGGGGAGCGTGACGCCGAACGCGACGCGACCTGGGCCGACCACGCGGACGGCGATCTCGGCCAGCTAGTCGGCGAGGGCGCCGTCGACGGCCCGTTCGTCCTCGTGAGCACGACCGACTACGGCGCGGACCACCCGGCGGAACTCCTCGTGCAGTACGCGCCCGACGACGGCGTCTCGGGCGACGTTGACCTCGTGGGCGCCTTCGACCTCTACCCCGACAACAGCGTCGTGGTGGACGCCTTCGACGCGGCGTTTCCGATTCCGGCGCGTGTCACTGACGTCGACGGCCCGGTGGTGACGCTCCAGCCGGAGTGGGAACGGGTGGACGACTCCGGCCGGGTCGCCGCAGCGCTCGACGACGCGGAGCCGTTCTGGCTGCGGACGCTGCTCAACCCGGTGCCGTACGACCGGCGGCTGGACGCCCTCGACGCGGTCTGGGAGACGCCCGCGAAGCGCCGCCTGCTCACCGGCGAGCGCGACCTCGCCTTCGGCGCGCTGCCGAGCGGACAGCGCTCCGGCGTCGAACTGAACGGCTACCAGCGCCGGGCGCTCGGTTGGGCCGTCGCCGCCGACGACGTGGTCTGCATCCACGGGCCGCCGGGCACCGGGAAGACCCGGACGCTCGTCGCGTTCGTCGCCCACGCCGTCGCGCGCGGCGAGCGCGTGCTCGTCACCGCCCACTCGAACCAGGCCGTGGACAACCTCCTCGTCGGCGACAGCACGCCAGACGACGCCGAGGAAGGGACGCTCCACGCGGCCGTCGCCGCCGATTCGGACGTGACTGTCGCCCGATACGGCCGCCACTCGCGGAACCGCGTCGTCGCCGAACAGTACCGGGGGACGCCCGTGGACGGCGCCGACGTGGTGGCGGCGACGACGAACGGCGCAGCGGCGTTCGACCGGGACGCCTTCGACGTGGCCGTCGTCGACGAGGCGACGCAGGCGAGCCGCGCGGCCACCGCCATCGCACACGCCTGCGCCGAGAAACTCGTGCTCGCGGGCGACCACCGACAGCTCCCGCCGTACAGCGTCACGGAGGCAGGCGAGGGGGAGATGCGGCCGTCGCTGTTCGAGACCCTGGTCGAGCGCTACGGCGACCGGGTGGCCGTTCTCCTCTGCCGCCAGTACCGGATGCACGAGGCCATAGCAACGTTCCCGAACGAGGCGTTCTACGACGGCCGACTGGAGACCGCGGACCGGAACGCCGACTGGACCCTGGATGGCTTCCCGCCCGTATCGCTGGTGGATGTCGCCGGTGAGGAACGTCGCGAGGAGCGCGGCGCGTCAGTCCGCAACCCCCAGGAGGCCGAGGTTGTCGTCGATCGCGTCACCCGCCTGCTCGACGCAGGCGTCTCGCCCGCCGACGTGGGCGTCATCGCGGCGTACAGCGGCCAGGTGCGCGAGATACGGTCCCGCCTCGGGACTCTCGACCGGGAAACCGACGGCCTCACGGTGGACACCGTCGACTCCTTCCAGGGCGGCGAGCGCGACGCTATCGTCGTCTCGTTCGCGCGCAGCAACCCCGAGGGGAACGCAGGCTTCCTCGAACATTCCGCCGAAGGGCCGCGGCGCCTGAACGTCGCGCTCACTCGCGCCCGCAAGCACCTCGCGCTCGTTGGCGACTGGGACACCCTGCGTAGCCGCGCGGCCCACCGCGACCCTGCAGACAGTTGCGCCGACACGTACGCCGACCTCTACGAGACGCTCGTCGAGATGAACGGCGTCGAGCACGCACAACTGTAACTGTAGCTCCCAACACTGGTTCGTTATCCAGAGCGGAGGTCGAATCAGCCGGTCGGGACAGGAGGCGAGTGTTCCGCTCGTTGACGGACCACGGGGAGAATCCAGTCCCGTGAGTTCGCAAGCGGGCGGTAGAATCGAGGCAACCAATGCAGGAGTACGAACAGTGATACCTCCCGCCAGCCGAAGGGGTGGCATGGCGGATACTGCAGCTGAAGAACTGGTGTCCTTCCTGCGGAGTGAGGCCGGCGAGTACCTGCGTGGCGCGATTGCGTACACGGAGACCGACCACGACGTCCTGTTCCTGCGTGACGACGTCGCAGACCTCTACACTGAGGCGGAGCTTACGGAGCTGTTCGCGTACTACCGCGACCAGAACCGCAAGCAGGTGGGGGTGGCGCCGTTCGACCTGGGCAACAACCACTGCACGGTGAACTTCTACGACGACGCCATCCTGTTCCACTTCATCGAGGACGACGCCGCGGGCATGGTCATCACGATGTCGCCGGAGGCCGGCCGCGACATCGTCCAGTTCATCACGCGGTGCCTGAAGCAGTTACACGAGAACTCCTCGCAGTCTGTGCAGGCACCAGAGTGGCTGCGGAACTGACGGTGGCCGAGCGAACAGTCGTGGCCCGTTAGCGCTGCTCGAACGGCAACAAGCCGCAGCGCCCATTTGTGCAGGCCGACTCACCGATTCAGCCCATTCGATTCGGGAGATTCTGGGTGAAGAAGCCGCGCTAGCAACTACTGGTAAGGAGCCCGAGAGCATAGCCGGTGGTATGACGCTGCTCGTCTACGGCGCGTACGGCTACACGGGTGAACTGGTCGCCGAGACGGCCGTCGAGCGCGGCCTCGACCCCGTGCTCGCGGGGCGCAACGCGAGGAAACTCGGCGAGGTGGCCGCCCGCCTCGACTGCGAGTCGCGAGCCTTCGCCCTCGACGAGAGCCCCGAGTCACACCTCGACGGTGTCGACGTCGCGCTGAACTGCGCCGGGCCGTTCGTCGACACCGCCGGCCCGCTGGCGAGCGCCTGTCTCGCGACGGGCACGGACTACCTCGACATCACCGGTGAACTCCCGGTGTTCGAGTCGCTGGCGGCCCACGACGACGACGCTGCGGACGCCGGCGTGACGCTCCTCCCGGGCGTCGGCTTCGACGTGGTGCCGACGGACTGTCTCGCCGCGCACCTCGTGGAGCGACTCCCGGACGCGACCCACCTCGCCCTCGGATTCGAGCCCCACGGGGGCCTCTCGCCGGGGACTGCGGTGACCGCGGTGCGTCAGGCCGGCGACGGCGGCGCGGTCCGCCGGGACGGTCGTATCGTCTCCGTACCCCCCGCCCACCGCGAGCGCCGCATCGACTTCGGGAACGGCGAGCGGACGGCGGTCACGTTCCCGTGGGGCGACGTGTCGACGGCCTACCACTCGACGGGCGTCGAGAACGTCGAGGTGTACGTCCCGGTGCCGACGAACGCGCGCCGCCTCCTGCGGGGTGTTCGCTACGTCGCACCTGTCCTCGACCTCGACCCGGTCAACGACCTCCTGCAGCGCGTCGTCCGCCGGTTCGTCTCCGGCCCGGACGCCGAGACGCGTGCCTCGGGTCGGGCGTTCGTCTGGGGGGAAGCCCGCGACGAACGGACCGGGGAGACGGTCGTCTCACGGCTCGTCACTCCCGAGACGTACGCGCTCACCGTGGACGCTGCCACCGCCACCGCCCAGCGCGCGCTCGACGGCGAGGCTCCCGACGGGTTCCAGACGCCGTCGACGGCGTTCGGCGCCGACTTCGTCCTCTCCCTGGACGGCGTCGAGCGAACCGACGAGTAGGCTACCTCTCGAGCGCTCGCAGGTCGACGTGGCCGTTCGTCGTCTCAACGGAGAGGCCGTGCGTGCCGTCACCGAGCGTCCCCGACACGTGCGTCTCGTTCACGTCGGCGTCCGCCAGCTGGAGTTCGTGGAGTGCGACGCCCCCGTTGGTCGTCGACGCGGCAACTGTGGCGTCGAGGTCCGGCGACAGCGAGGCGTCGACGCTGCCGTTCACCGTCTCTATCGTGGCGTCCCCGTCCAGCGGCGCGGGCACGTCGACGTTCACGTCGCCGTTCGTCGTGGCCGCGCTCGCGAACGTCTCGACGTCTCGGACGGTCACCTGGCCGTTCTCGGTGCGGAACGCGCCCCCGCCAGCCACGTCCGTCACCTCCACGTCGCCGTTCCTGGTCCGCACGCGCTCGACGGCCATCGCCGCTGGAACGCGGATGGAGAGGTCGACGCTCACGCTCGTCCACCACTCGGCGGTGCCGTCGCCCTGCGCGGCCACGACGAACGCGTCCGAACGCTGTTCGCCGGTGACCGAGACGCCCTCGACTGCGTCGTCGGAGGGTCCTCGTAGCTCGACGTCCACCTCGACCTGTTCTCCGTCGTGACTCCCGACCGCGACGTCGCCGTTCCGGTTCCTGACGTCCAGCGGGCTGTCGCCCGACGCTTCGAACGCGTGGCTGTCGTTCCGGACGACTTCGTCGCCCAGCAGGCCGGTACAGCCCGCTAGCGCTGCGGTTGCGCCAGCCGTGACGCTGGCAAGGAGGGCTCTGCGGTGCATACGTATCGACTGAACGTGGTGGACGGATTAGGTGTTTCGACGTTCGCACGGAGGAGCGCGAACTGCCCGGCGGTGAACCACCGGCAGCGGCGGTGGCGCCGTCAGAACAGTTCGGCGTAGATGCCCCTGGCCTCCACGTCCTCGATGAACGCCCCCGCGTCCGTCTCGATGGCGTCGAAGGTGTCGTAGTGCACCGGCAGCACGAGGTCGGGGTCGACGGACTCCGCGAACTCGGCGGCCTCGTGGCGGTCCATCGTGTAGTGCCCCCCGATCGGCGGGACGAACACGTCGGCCTCGAGGTGGTTGTGGGCCTGGAGGAAGTCCGTGTCGCCGGTGAAGTAGACGGTCGTCCCGTCGAACCCGAGCAGGAGGCCGACGCCCTCGTGTTCGGCGTGGAACGGCTCGCCGTCGTCGTCGACGTGTTCGCCGTCGGCGCGGTTGTGCGCCGGCACAGCCTGCACGTCGACTCCCCGGACGGTGATGGACTCGTCGTAGGCCAGCGCGGTCTGGTTCCGGTCGAGGTCGGTGGTGTCGACGGCATCGTACACCACGATATCGGCGTCGTCGCTGGCGACCGCGTCGATGGCGTCGGGGTCGTAGTGGTCGAAGTCGTCGTGGGTCACGAACACGACGTCGCCGTCCCGGCGGTCGTCTTCGAGGACCTCGCTCCACGGGTCGACGTAGACGACGAGGCCGTCACCGGTCTCTATCCGGACGCTCGCGTGGCCGAGCCGTTCGAACGTGAGGTCGTCGTGCTGGACGCTCATGGTCCACTGTTCTCGGGGAATCCACTAAAACGCTCACCCGCTGGGCTCCACGCTCCTGGGTTCGGCGTCGGAGAAGGTCCAGGTGCGAGAATTGAACCGGAGCCAGCGGGTCCTGCTCGCTCCCTTCAGTCGCTGTGCGGGCTACCGCTAACAGGGTTCAATCTCGCAGGATCCACGACAGCTCACGGTTACGACGAGCACACGAGGTGCTCGTCGGTTGACCGTTCGAAGAACGAGGTCCAGGTGCGAGAATTGAACCCGCGTCTCAGCCTCCACAAGGCTGAAGGATAGGCCACTACCCCAACCCGGACACTGCATCCAACGGTAGCGTACTGAAATTCAAATACGTTACGACATGGGGGCGGCCGTGCCAACGAGTCGCCGGGGACGTAGACGACACGCTTTTGCGGGCCAGCGGCCTACTTCGGGGTGACTGTGGCCGTCACGGACAAGATCTACGTCAAGAACCACCGGCAGATCGCCTCCCAGCTCGACACCCGGTTCCCGAAGGGCGCGTTCAGCGGCGCGACCCTCGACGTGCTGTTCAGCGGCGACCTCTCGGAGCTGAACGAGGCGACCCGGGACAAGGTTCTGGACTTCTCTCAGGACTTCCTCGACTGCGGCTGCCAGTCGAACCCGTACTGCGGCCACCCCGAGCGGAAGTTCATCCGCTACCTCCTCGAGTTGCGCGCGGAGGGCCTCGACCCCGAGTCGATGGTGAGCGTGATGACCGACGACTACATGGTGTACGCCTACCCCGGCGACCTCTACTCGTTCCTCGACAACGCCGTGCGCACGCTCGAAGCCGTCGAGGACCTCGCTGACGTGGACGGGCGCCAGGACGCCCGCCAGCGCGCGACAGACCGGAAGCGCGAACTCACTCGGTAGCGCCCGCGGTGACCGTCTCCCGGCTGGCGGGCAGGAACGCCTCGCTACGCCGCACGTGCCTCACCTCCGTTGGCGGTGACGTCGCTGTCGGATACTTTGTCTACGGTCGGAGAAAACAGGCTATTCGTCGCTCGGAACGCGTCCACGAGCCGTCTTCGACTCTCGGTAGTTCGCCGTCATCGCGTCCGTTCACCTCGTTCAGCGGCACAAATGCGCTCCCGGCCCGTGCTACTGGCCACCAACCTATCGCTACGATACAATCATCTGGACAACGTTTTACCGGTGGCCCGCAGACGGATGGACGATGGAGTTCGAGACGGTCTCCGTGATGGCCCTCGGGACGGCGTTCCTCTCGGTTGCCGCGGCGACGAGCGCTTACCTCGCTCACCCCGGGAACTGGTGGGTGTCGGTGCTGCTCGGGGTCGCGGCGGCGCTGCTGCTCGGGTTCGTCGCGCTGACGGCCAGAAACAGGACCGCGTTCGCCTGACCCGCCGGGCGGTGCGTCAGCCCAGCTGGTACGGTTCGTCGTCGTTCTGTTCGTCCAGTTCTTCGAGCTGGATGACCTCCTCCACGTCGCCGTCCGATTCGACCTGGCTGCGGAGGTGGTCGATGTAGCCCTTGTGCTCCTCTAGCTGGTCGCGCAGGTGCTGGGCCTCGAGTTCGAGGCGCTCGTGTTCGCGCACGAAGCTCTTCGAGACCTCGACTTTCGGCGGGAACTCCTCGCCGTCCGTCGGTTCGGCCTGGTTCTCGGGCACGACCCGGACCTTGCCGTCGTGGGCGACGAGCGAGTCGACGTAGTCCCGGAACACCGCGGACAGCGAGAGGTCGCGCTCCTCTGCGATGTCGCGGAGCGCGTCGAACGTGTCCTCGTTCACGCGGAACGAGATTGTCTTGTTCTTGTTCCCCATCTGTCTACTACGCTATTCGGGCGGAGCGTAATAAGGATTTGTCAGACGCTCGCACGCCCCGCGTGAGGGCGGCGCTCCGTGGCCGCCGTCAGGCGTCAGGCGCCGATTCCGTCTCCTGAACGTCGAAGTCCTCGAGCGCCTGGAGGACGGCCTGCCGGTACTCGGAGACGTCCTCGCCGTACTCGGCTCTCGCGCGCTCGACGTACTCGTTGCCCTCCTCGTCGAAGGCACCGAGGCGCTCCATCGTGCGCTCGGCCGTCTCCACGACCCAGCGGTCGCGGGTGGCCTCGCTCACCGGCGTGATGGACTCCGGCCGGAGGGAGACGTTGACGGAGCCGTCGTCCGTCTCGAAGGTTCGCGGCTTCCCGACCACGGCGACGTACGTCGGCGTCTCCATCTCGCGGAGCGCCGACGCGGCGTCGGGCTGGTACTGCCCGGCGTAGACGAAGAACGTCCCGGTGGGGTCGACGACGCGGCCTCGCCAGTACTCCGAGTCCTCGCCGATGTCCTCCGTCTCCGTGAGCGTCCCTACGACGAACACGCGGTTGGCGCGCTCCCCCGTCGGCAGGAGCGCGTACAGCGGCGCGCGCTCGTCGTCGGACTCCTTGAACGTGAACTCGGCGTCGTTGAACTCGCTGGCGAAGACGCGGCGGGCGACCTCGCGGGTTGGTGCGTTACTCATTTCAGATCGACCTCGCTTTGATCAGCACGGCCTCCGGGTCGGCCGGCGCGTCCAGTTCCTCCGTGTCGTTGGCGAGCACGTACCGGCCGAACGTCGGGCCGGTGACGCGGTAGTAGCGTCCGAGAATCGAACTCCGCATCTCGTCCGCGACGACTGTGGTGTCGAGGGCGTCCTTGGCCATCTGCTTGGCCGCCTCGAGGTCGATGCCCGTGAGGGCCTCGGTGGCTTCCTCGTCGAAGATGACCTCGTGGACGTCGCGGCCGTCGTCGAGCACGCCCTTGATGCGGAGGTCGAACTCCCCCTCTACCTCGCCGTGCTCCGAACAGCGCCCGTTCTGGAGGACGCGCGTGCAGTCCTCCTCCGGGCAGCGCTTGATGAGGCCGCTGCCGGACTGGATGTCCACCAGCGCGCCCTCGACCTCGTCCTCGTTGTCGCCGACCTCGAACTCCTCGTCGACCTCCTCGATGGACGTGGTCTTGTTCAGTTTCACGGAGTACCGCCCCTCGTACTCGTCGGTGACGACGTTTCCGAGGCGGTAGGTCTTGCCCTCCTCCAGGTTCGCGAGGTCGGACTTCGCCCACTTCGTGAACTTGATCGTGCCCGTCGGGTCGCCGAGCAGGCCGACCTGCCCGACGGAGTCCGAACGCGGCTCCCAGAGTTCGACGACCTTCGCCGTGAGGTCCACCCACTGCTCGGGTTCGTCGACGTCCTCGACCTGGACGGTCTCGTTGCCGCCCCCGCCGGCGAGGTCGTCGCGGTCGAGGCCGGCCTCGTCGAGGTAGTGGTTCTCGACGGAGCGCCGGGCCTCGTCGACCGGGACTTTGTACTCGGTAACCAGTGTCTGTAGCCGTTCTTCTACGTCGTCGACGGTTGCGTCGACGTGCTCGGAGAACTCGTCGTGGATCTCCTGAGCGGTGTCTGAAAGGTCGCTCATGGTCGTATTCCGTCTCCGCGTGTTTTCGATGGGAGACGTATCGGGGTTGGTTCCCTATCGTATTTAATCCCTTGGTAGCGGGGTGAAAGTGGACGTGGATGGCGGGTGAGACAGCCCTATCACCTGGGCCCGTCAACGTCCCGGTGTGACCCCTGCACCCCGCGGAGGCGTCGGCGCGTGACCAGGACCGCCGCCGTCCTGCTCGCGGGCGGCACCGGCACCCGCCTCTACCCCGCGAGTCGGAGCCACCGCCCGAAGCAGTTCCTCGCGCTCGGTGACGACGACCGGAGCCTGCTCCGACGGACCGCCGACCGCGCCGCGTTCGCCGACGAGTTGTTCGTCGTCACTCGCGAGTCGTACGCCGACCGCGTCCGCGAGGAAGTCCCCGAGGCCACCGTCCTCGTGGAACCCGAGGGCCGCGACACGGGACCGGCGCTCGCCTACGCGGCCAGTGAAGTCTTGGACAGAACGCCGGACGCGACGATGCTCTGTCTCCCGAGCGACCACGTCGTCGGCGAGGGCTTCCGCGAGACGGCCGAGACAGCCGTCGACGTCGCCGAGCGGACGGAGGCGCTGGTCACGCTCGGCGTCGAACCCGACCGGCCCGCGACGGGGTACGGCTACATCGAACCCGGCGACGACTGTGGCGACCACTTCGCCGTCGAGCAGTTTCGCGAGAAACCCGACGCCGAGACGGCCGAGCGACTGCTCGAACGGGGCTGTCTCTGGAACGCGGGGATGTTCGCGTGGACGCCCAGTACGTTCCTTGCCGAGGCCCGCAACGGCCCGCTCGCACCCGTCGTGGATGGCCTGGAGTCGGGTGACCCCGGCGCGGCCTTCGCGGCTGTCGACCCGGTGAGCGTCGACTACGCGGTGCTGGAGCGCGCGGCGGACGTGCGCGTCGTCCCCGCGGCCTTCGACTGGGACGACGTGGGCGCCTGGGACGCGCTCGCCCGCCTGCTGGACGGGGAGAACGCCACGCTGGGCGACTCGCTCGCCATCGACGCGTCGGGGAACGTGCTCGCCAGCGACGACAAACACGTCTCCGTCGTCGGCGCCGACGACCTCGTCGTCGCGGCGTTCGACGACCGCGTGCTGGTCGTCCCCACGGACGACGCCCAGCGCGTCCGCGAAGTCGTCGCCGAACTCCGCGAGGAGGAGCTATTCTAGCTCGCAGTAGTGGAACGTGCCGTCGCCGACCGTCTTCGTGACGCGCTCCGTCGGTTCGACGGGAACGCGCTCCTCGAAGCCCGGGCCGTCCCGGACGAACGTGTGGAACTCCCCGTGCTCGCCACAGGGGTCCACGTCGTCGGGGAGGTCGGCGAGGAACCCGCGGTCGAACGTTCGCCCGGCGAAGTCGGCGTCGAGTGCGTCGTCGTCCACGCAGACGACGACCGCGTCGAAGTCGTTGGCGAACACACGGGCCAGTTCCCTCGTGTCACGGCCCCAGAGCGGCCAGACGCCGTCGATAGGAGAGTCATTCAGGTTCGCTTCGCGGTAGGCGCGGACGTCTTCGAGGAACAGGTCCGCGAACGCCACGCGCTCGACGCCGCCGCCCGCCATCGCGTCGTGGGCCGCCCGCATCCGGGCCTCGTACTCGTCGTTATCGACGTCTGCGGGCAGTTCGACGACATGGAGCGGGAGGCCGACCGCGGTGGCCTGCGCCTCGTGGTGCTCGCGCCGGACGCCGTGCATCGAGGAGCGCTGGACGTCCTCGCGGACCGTGGTGAGGAGTTCAGCGACGTCGACGCCGCGGGTCGCGCGCAGTTCCCGCAGCGCCACCGCGCAGTCCTTCCCGCCGCTCCAGGAGACCGCGACCGTCACCGCCTGCGCCCGCCGTCGAAGTGGGTCGCGGCGTTCGCGCGCCCCGAGTGTTCGCTGTCGAGTCGGCGTTCCATACCCTCTCTCGGCGGGCGACCGCCTAAGGCGCTTCGTCGGGGCCGACCCGCACGCGGAGTTCGTCGTTGGCCGTCACCGTGACTAGCAGGTGGCGGTGCACCTCGCGGTCGGTCACGGCGTCCTCGCTGACGTCGCTCACGCGCTTCATCACCTCGGGCGCCGACAGCGGCACCTTCACGTCGGCGTCGTCGGCCGCCGCGTACACCGCGTCAGGCACGTCGTAGAGGTCGGTTCCCGGTTCGACCTCGACGTGGACCGGGGCGTCGAGGGCCTCCGCGAACCCCACCGTCTCGCGGGCCTTCCGCACGTTCTCGCGGGCGCTCGACTCCACCTTCGAGATGTTCGCCCGCGACGTCCCGAGTCTGTCGGCGATGGCCGCCTGCGAGGCGCCACGCTCCCGGAGCGCCAGCACCTCCGCCTGCCGGCGCGTTAACACGCTCTCGTCGGCGTCGAAGCCGACCCGGGTCAGCACCGCGTCCGCGTCCGGAACCTCCCCATCCATACCCGTTGCTCGTCGCCGTGGCGCAAAAATCCCTGGGCCTGGGGCAGAACGTTTTTGCTGAAACGCCGATACCCTCGACCATGCACCGGGCCCCGCGCACCGGTCGTGGCAGGACGTGACGATCGACATCGACGCACTCGACGACGGTGACGGGCTCGTGGTCCGGGACGCCGCCGAGGGCGAACAGTTCACGCTCCGGACCGACCGCACCGTCGACCCGACCCCCGCGTCGACCGACGAGTTCGCGATGCCGGTCGACGCAGTCGTCGCCATCGAGGCCGGCGAACTCCACTTCCCCGTGTTCGCCGCTGCCATCTTCATGCGGGACGGCGAGGTCGTCCACCACACGGACGACCCCGCCGCGACCGAACGCCTCCCTCGGGATACGTACGAGATCGAAGTGACAGTGCCCGCAGCGAAGACGTTCGTGAAGGTAACGGACGCGACCGTCGCCGCGCGCTACGACGATGCGGACGAGGTCTCCATCGACGCTGGCAGGCCGACGCGAGTGCTGGTCGGTATCCGCTCCCACCACGAGCGCCCAGCAGCGACGGTTCGGACGACGAGCGACCCGGAGGACCTCGCGCGAGCGGTCTCCACGTTCGGGTCGTCGCTGAAGACCCTCACCCCCGACCGCTCGTGGCCGTCCCTGCGCGGCCACCCACCCGCCCTGGAACTGGGGGAGAGCCTCGCGGTCCCCGAGGCCGCCGAACCCCCCGAGTCGGGCGTCACCGTCGAGGTTCCACCCGACTACGGACCGATATTCACGGTCGCACCGCTCGCCTACTACCTCGGCGCGACCGTCGAACGGAGCACCACCCCCCGCCTCCGCGCGGCCGGCGCCACCCGCGAGTTCGACGCCGACGCGCTCGCGGCGGACGTCCGCGACTGCCTCGAACACGTGTTCACGCTCGACAGCGTCGTGCGGTCCGTCGGCCGCTACCCGTTCCGGACGGAGCAGGCCGACCGACTGGACGACCGCGTGACCCTCGACTACGAACGCCTCTTCGAGTTGTCACTCGACGAGCGGACGGCCGCGTATCTGGAGGTCCCGCGGTCGGCGACCCGCGGTCTCATCGACTGGCACCTCACCGCGGACGTCGTCGCCGACCCGCGGTACGCTCCCGCGCTCCCGCACGTCGTCGCGGAACTCGCCGCCGTCCGCAGCCCGCCACCGACCCCCGATAACGGGCCGGAGCGCTCCACTCCCGACGCTGCCGTTCGTACGTCTATCGCCGAGCAGTCCACCGCTCTCCGTACGCTCGACCCCGTGGAGACTCCGGGCCACGTCTGGCTCGGGGACGGGTTCGTCGCGAACGCCATCAACTCCACGCTCGGGTCGCTCCGGCGCGCGCTCGAGTGGCCGCGCGACGACGGCCCCCTCGACGTCCACGTCGTGTACAACGACGACAGCATCGACGCGCCCGACGAGGTGCCCTACGACACCCACGCGACCGAGGAGACGAACCTGCAGGTGTCCCGGTCACTGTCGACGGCTGAACTGCGGAACGCGCTGCTGGCAGAGACGGACTTCCTGCACTTCATCGGTCACGTCACCGAGCGCGGGATGGAGTGCTCCGACGGCACCCTGGACGTCCGGACGCTCCCCACGACGGGCGTCGGCGCGTTCTTCCTGAACGGCTGTCGGTCCTACGAGCAGGGGTTCGCGCTGCTGACCGCGGGCGCAACGGGCGGCATCGTCACCACCGACGACATCGAGGACACGGTGGCCAGTACCGCTGGCCGCCACGCCGCGGTGCTCCTCGGCAACGGCTTCCCGCTGTACGCGGTGCTGGACGTGTTCTCACACGCCGGAGTCGGCACCGAGCGGTACACCGTGCTCGGGGACCCCACGCTCCAGCTCCGGAAACCACTCACGGGCAGCCCCGTTCTGTACGAGTTCGCGACCGACGAGACGGCCGACGCGTCGGACGCGGTACCGCTCACCAGCCACAGCTATCCCGGGAAGGAGACCGGTCTCGCCTCGCTGTTGATGTCGGTACACACGGCGGACAGCCACAATCTGCTCTCGGCGTCGGCCACGTCGACGGCGATGTCGTTTGAGAACCTCGCAGAGTACCTCGAGTCGGTGACCATGCCCACGTTACTCGACGACGACCTCCACCTCACTGACGACCTCTCGGTCGAAGACTTCCGCTAGTTACCCCAGAAGTTGTCGCGACTGCCGAGTCGCTGCATGCCACCGTCGTCCTCCTCGTCGCTCTCCTCGTCGTTCTCGCCGTCGTCGTCGGCTTCGCCCTCCTCCTCGTCCTCGTCGTCGGGTTCCTCGGGGAGTTTCTCGATGAGGTCGGCGCGGGCGTAGTTCGACTTCACTTCCGAGATTTCGGCGCGGACGCGAGCCGGCGGCAGCACCCCGTCGACCATCACGATGAAGCCGCTGTCGGCCTGCCGACCGACGCCGGCGCCGCTCTCGTGCATGTCGTCGACAGTGACGACGACCTCCTCGCCGTGCACCACGGGCGCGGTCTTCAGGTCCGAGATGGGCTGGCTGTAGTGGTTACACCACTCCATCCCCCCTCGGTCGCCGTAGTGCTGGCACCCCATCCCCTCGATCTGTTCCTGGAAACTGGGGCATTCGTCGGCGAGTGGGCAGTCGGCCATACTGGCGATTACTGACCGGCAGCCTAAACCCTTGCGGCACGTACTCGCAAAATCCGGCCGTGCCGGGCCGCATTCGACGACGCGCCGGCGGACCGCCACCCGCGAGTCGGCGCCCGTGGGCGACTCGTGCCGCAAAACACATACCGGCTGGCGGTGGAAAATACAGCCCATGGAGTACGCCATCGCCGCCTACTGGCTGCTGGCGACAGTCGCGTTCGCCGCGGCCGCGGTCCCCATCTGCGCGCGCCTCTTCGCCGGGTTCCCCGACCGCGGCGCCGGACTCGCGCCGGGCGTCGCCTTCGCCCTCCTCGCCCTCCTCGCCTACTGGGTCGGACACCTGCGCTGGGGAACGACAGTCGCAGCGCTCTGCATTCTCGCCGTCTTCGCCGTCGGTGGATTCGCTGCCAGAGACGCCGACCTCCCCGAGCCGCGTGCGGTCGCCGCGCCGCTCGCCGTCTTCGTCCTGGCGTTCGCGTTCTTCGTCGCCGTGCGCGCCGTCGACCCGGCCGCCCACGCCGCGGCCGGCGAGAAGTTCCTCGACTTCGGGCTGCTGCGCTCGATGACGCTCGCGGACCGCCTGCCGCCGCCGGACATCTGGTTCGCCGGCCGGCCGGTGCGCTACTACTACGGCGGCATCCTCTCGGTCGCCGCGTTCGCGGACGCAGTCGGCGTCGCCCCGTCGTACGCCTACAACCTCGGCCTCGCGACGTTCTACGCGGCGCTCGCGTCCGGCGCCTACGGCCTCGCCGCCGCCATCGCTGACGACCGCGGCCGCTCGCGCTCGCTGGCGGGGGTCCTTGGTGTCGTCTTCGTCTGCCTCGGCGGCTTCCTCGCGACGCCCGTCCGCATTCTCGCGGGCTTCCTCCCGGCGTCACTGGTCACCGAGTGGGGCCGGTTCCTCGTCGCGGGCATCCGCGCGCCGACCGCGGACGCGTTCCGCGAGGCCACGACGCTCGCCCCGTGGAACTACTGGATCGCCCGCTACGTCGTCCCGGACACCATCGTCGTCAACCCGTTCTGGTCGTACCTCAACGGGGACCTCCACGCCCACGTCCTCGCGCCCACGTTCCTGCTGCCCGCCGTCGCCGTCGCGTTCGCGGGGTGGCGCGCGACGGACCGCCGGCGCCGCGTCGCGCTCCTGTTCGGCGCGCTCCCCGTCTTCGCGGGTGCGCTCGCCATCACGAGCACGTGGAGTCTCCCGACGGCCGCCGGTATCGGCTTTCTCGCCGTCGCGCTCGCCACGGCCCATCCGGCCGGCTCGTTGCCCGCACGGCTCCGCAACCGGGTGCCGACGGCGGGCCCGGGCGGCGAACTGTCGCGGTACGCCCTCGCCGCCGTCGCCGGCGTGCTGGTCGCGCTCGGCGGCGCCGCGCTCGCGTCGCCGTTCCTGCTGTTCCAGGCGCCGCCGAACGACGGTATTGGTTGGCTCCCGCCGCGCAGTCCGCTCGGTCCCTACCTGCTCGCGTGGGGTGGATTCGTCGCCGTCTTCGCCGCCTACCTCGCGCGCAGCGCCCGCCTCACCGGACGCCGGACGGCCCTCGCTGCCGTCGGCTGGGTCGCCGTCACCGCCGTCGGCCTGCTGCTCGACGCTGCCTCGGTCGCCGTCCTGCTCCCGCTGCTGGCCGGCGCGTGGTACCTCCGGCGCACCGACCGCGCCGGGTTCGCCGCCGTGCTCGCCGCCGCGGGCGTCGGCCTCCTCGTCGCCATCGAACTCGCCTACGCGAAGGTGTGGCCCCACGACCCGAACGCCATCCGCTGGAACACCGTCTACAAGGTCTCGATGCAGATATCGGTGCTCTGGGGGCTCGGTGCGGGCGTCGCCACCGCCGCGCTCCTAGAACCCGTCGCCGGGCGGCTCCGCGGCGCCACTAGCCGCGTCTCGGCGTCCGACGTGGCGGGCGCGGCCGTCGCCGTGCTCGTCGTCCTCTCGGCGGTGACGTTCCCCGCGCTCGCGCTGTCGGACCACTTCGGCAGCGACCGCGTCCTCGACTCAGGGGACACCACACTCGACGCCACGCGGTTCGTCGAGACGTACCACCCCCGGGAGGCCGAGGCGTACGAGTGGCTCCGCGCGAACGTCGACGGCCAGCCCGCGATGGTGACGGCTGTCGGCGAACCCATCTACACCTGGGTGGGCGCACCCTCGGTGTTCACCGGCATCCCGACTGTCGTCGGCTGGGAGCACGAGAAGGGCTACCGCCCCGAGGGCGCATACGAGGAGCGCGCGACGGACGTCCAGTTCATGTACACCGGTGACCGCGCGACGCAGGCGCTCCTGTTCGACAAGTACGACGTCCAGTACGTCTACTACGGCCCCGTCGAGCGCGAGCGCTACCCCGACGCTACCTTCGGCGGCCCCGGCGTCGAGCAGGTGTTCCAGAACGACGCTGTCACCATCTACAGCGTCGACCCAGAGGCTGCCTGCGCGGCGACGAACCTCACCTGCTACGAGGACTGACGCCCGTGGGAGCGAAACCGCGGACCGCGCTCCTCGTGATAGTGTCCCGCCCGACCGGCTGGGGAAGAAGTAGGGGGGTGTTCGGGTCACTCCACGACGAGATTGGTCTCGAGGGGGACCTCGTTCGTAATCGCGTCCACGAGCGGCGAGGTGGACTCGACGTGCTCTTGTAGCTCCCGGAGCTGCTCCTCGGTTGCGTCGGCGTCGACGTAGACGGAGCAGGTCATCGTCTCGTAGCCGGGACGGACGGCCTCGTCGATGCCAAGGAACCCACGGAGATCGACGCCGCCTTCCATCTCGAAGCGCAGGTCGTCGAGTTCGATGCCCATGGCGGCGGCGTTCGCCGCGTAGCCCACGGTCAGGCAGGAGCCGAGCGCTCCGAGCAGGAGTTCGACGGCGTTCGGACCCGTCCGCTCGCCGAGGATCTGCTCCGGTTCGTCACCCTGGAGCGTGAACTTGCGACTGTGGACCGTCTCGCCGGCCTGGTCGAACTCGTCGATAGTGGTCACGCTCCGCAGGGAGTTCTGCCACTCCGTCTCGGCCCGGAACGTGAACGCACCCACGTCGTGGTCGTCGCTGATCGTCTCGACCGCTCCCTCGAGGGCGGAGACATCGACACCGTTCAGCATCGTTCGGTCTGTGGTTGACATTATCTATCACCGTTACTGTAGACGCTCGGAGAGGCGATAAAACGATACTAGCACCTGGTGTCCGCTTGCGCGCCGTTCCGGACCGAGTACTGCTCTGGAGAGTACTCGTTTCTGACGATATTCGGAGCCTCCGCCACGAAATCCGCGGAAACGACCGCTACGCGAGCGGCGTCCGCTCGACGACCTGGCCGTCGTAGGTCGGGTACTGCTCGACGATTTCGCCGCTGTCGATGTCGCCGTTCTCGACCATCTCCTCGAGGAGCCACCACGCCACCTCGACGTGGTTGGTCTTCACCGTGTAGAACTCCTCGGGGACGCCGAGGTTCCGGATGCGCTCGGCGCTCACCGTCGTCTTTCCGTAGACGAGCGTGCCGTCCTCGGTCACCTCGTCGAAGTCCCGGCGGACATTCTTGGCCATGCGCTTCAGGCGCGAGCGGTGCTGGGCGGCGTCCTTGAAGACGCTCGTGCAGAAGTAGACGCGCTCGTGGTCGCCCATCTCCTCGAGGATCGCTTCCTTCGAGCCGTCGACGGCGCTCATGTGGTCCTCCTGGAGTTCGAAGCCCTCCTCCTGCATGCGCTCGTAGTTGCCGTCGCTCATCTCGAACTCGTTGACGTTGCAGAAGTCCGCGGCGCCCTCGTCGAGGAACTCCAGGAACTCCTCCTCGGCGCGGATGCCGGGAATCTCGAAGGCGGGGGTGAGCCCCTCCTCGCGGGCGATGTACAGAATCTCCTCCCACTCCGTGCCGTGGAGGTCGCCCCACTGCTCGTACGGCGGGTGGAACCGAATCTCGTCGAGGCCCGCCTCACTCAGGCGGCGCATGTTCTCGCGGCCGCCCGTGATGCCGGTGTAGAGGTGCGTGTGGTGGTCCTCGCCGAACTCCTCTTTGAGGAGGCGGAGGTACCGGCACGTCTTGTTCATCGCCTCCTGGGGTTCGCCGCCGGTGATGGAGGTGCCGAGGGCGTCCATCGCCTTCGCCTCGCGGACGACGTCCTCGTCCTCCTCGACGGGGCGCTCGTTGGCGTACACCTGCCGAACGTTCTTCCGGTTCTCCCCCAGCGGGCAGTAGAAGCAGTCGCGCTGGTCGCAGTAGCCGTAGACGAAGAGGACCATCTTCCCCCCTTCCGCGCACTGCTCACAGCCCTTGGAAATCATTCGTTGACGCAGTCGTACTCCGCGCAGACTCAAAAAGCGTGCGAAACGGCGTTCGCGGTCGGCCGGGCGTATCCACCGGCGGCCCGACGTTTGCCGCGTGGTTGCCGGCCCGGGTCGCTACCGTCACGGATTCGGGATACGCCGAGCACCCCCTCCCGCAGAGTGACAGTCTCCCGAAAGCAGTTATACCGCCCTCCCGTACCGTACAGCGAATGCTGCTCGTGCTGTGTGTCGACCTCGACGACGACCTCGGTCGGAAGACGGGGGTGCCGACGCCGGTGGTCGGTCGCAACGAGGTCGAACACGCCGCGGTGTCGCTCGCCGAAGCCGACCCCGAGGACAGCGACGTGAACGTCCTCTTCGAGGGCGTCCACCTCCACGACCAGTACAGCACGGAGGAGAACGTCGAGGTCGCGGCCGTTACGGGGCTCGAACGCGGCGACGTCGCCGCCAACCGGAAGGTCGGCCGCGAGGTCGACGAGGTGCTCGCCACCCTCCGCACGGACGAACCCGTGCGCGCGGTGGTCGTCACGGACGGCGCCCAGGACGAGTCCGTCGTCCCGGTCATCCGCTCGCGGGTCCCCATCGACGCCGTCAAGCGCGTCGTCGTGCGGCAGGCCCAGGACCTCGAGTCGATGTACTACACGCTCAAACAGGTGATGAACGACCCCGAGACGCGGGGGACGATTCTCGTCCCGCTCGGCGTGTTGCTGCTCATCTATCCGCTCGCGGTGCTCGCGGACCTGCTCGGGTTGCCGGGTGCGGTGCTGGGCGTCTCCTCGGCGGCGTTCGGGCTCTACGTGCTGTTCCGGGGGCTCGGCCTCGAGTCCACGGTGGACAGGTCCGTCGAGCGCGTGCGCTCGGGGCTGTACACGGGCAGAGTGACGCTCATCACGTACGTCGTCGCGGCGGCGCTGCTCGTCATCGGCGGCGTCGAGGGGCTCGGACAACTGGAAGACGTGCGCCAGGCCGCGGGCGGCTCGCTCGCCCCCTCGACGGTGCTGGCGGCGCTCACGTTCGGCGCCGTCCGGTGGTTCGCGGCCGCCGGGCTCACCACCAGTCTCGGGCAGGTCACCGACGAGTATCTCGCGGACCGCTTCCGCTGGCGCTACCTCAACGCGCCGTTCTACGTGCTCTCGATAGCCGCGGTGCTCCACATGCTGTCAGCGTTCTTCCTCGACTACGTGACGCTCACGGAGCTCGCCGCGGTGCTGACGGCGGGGACGCTGGTGAGCGTGCTGTCGACGCTGACGTTCGCCGTCGTCGAGTCGTGGCGCGGCAACCCGGAGGCGGCCTGAGCCGCCTCAGGCCTCCCGGGAAACGACGAACTCCGCGAGATATTCCAGGTAGTCGTAGGCCTCGCCCGCCGGCAGGTCGAGGCTGTCGAGGGCCTCCATCGCGCGCTCGGACTCGGCCTCCGCGAGCGCGTTCAACTCCGCGGGCGAGCGGTCGGTCACGCGGACGATGCTCGGGCGGTCCATCGCCTCGTCGGTGCCCGCCGGCTTCCCCAGGTCCTCGGAAGCGGCCGTCGCGTCCAGCACGTCGTCGCGGATCTGGAACGCGACGCCGACGCGCTCGGCGTACTCGCCCAGCGCCTCTATCGTGCGCCCGTCGGCGCCCGCCGCGATGGCGCCGAGCTCCGCGGCGGCGCGGAACAGCGCCCCCGTCTTCCGGCGCGCGAGCTCCATGTACTCCGTCTCGGTCTCCGGGCGGTCGACGAGTTCGATGGCCTCGCCCTCGCCGAGTTCGACGAGCGCGTCGGTGACACACTCCATCGCCCGGGGGTCCCGCGAGAACAGCGCGAACGCCTCCCCGAGCAGGCCGTTCGACGCGACGATGGCGGGGCCGTAATCGAAGGCCGCCCACGCGCTCGGCTTCCCCCGCCGGACGTCCGACTGGTCGATGATGTCGTCGACGACCAGCGAAGCGTTGTGGACGAGTTCGACGCCGACCGCGAAGTCCAGGGCGTCCTCGCCCTCGCTGCCGGCGGCCTCGCAGACGAGCACCGTGAGCGTCGGCCGCACGCGCTTCCCGCCCGCGAGCACGACGTGTTCGAGTTCCGCGCCGAGTTCCGAGGGCTCGACCGCGGCGACGGTCTCCTCGAGGCGCTCCTCGATGGCGTCACGCCGCGCCTCCACGTACTCCATTACCCGCCCCTCGGGGACTCGCGCGGAAATATATGACGGGATTCGCCGCGAGCGCGCCCAGCGGCGGGACGCGTTCCCGGCCACGGGACAGAATCAGTAGTCAGTGACCTTCGACTGGACGCGGCCGTCGTCGACCTCCACGGCTCCGCCGGCCGCATGTCCGACAACGGCCCGCGGCGCCTCGCGAACAAGGGGTTCGCGACGCTCGCACTCCACTACTTCGGCGACCACGACGCACTCCCCGACGAACTCGAAGGCATCCCACTGTCATACGTGGACGCCGCCGCCGACTGGCTCCGCGACCAGGAGGCGGTCGCGGGCGACCGCCTCGCCCTCGTCGGCGTCTCCCGGGGCGCCGAACTCGCGCTCCTGCTGGGCGCCCGTCGTGAGTGGGTCGGCGCCGTCGTCTCCTACTCGGGGAGCGTCCCCTGGGACACCCCGAGCGACGAACCCGCGTGGCTCGACGATGGCGAGGTGGTCCCCCATATCACCGCCGAGAAAGCCCCGCGATTCGAGGACCTCGACGACAAACCCGTCGCCGACGTCGTCCCCGCCGTCGAGCGGACTGGTGGCCCCGTGCTCCTGCTCTCCGGGGGCGACGATCACGTCTGGAACGCCCGGCGGCTCTCCGAGGCCGTCGCCGAGCGCCTCCGCGAGCACGAGTTCCCACACGAGTTCGAGCACCGCACCTACGACGACGTCGGCCACTACGTCGGCACGCCGTACGCACCACTCGGCGCGCTGGGTGACGAGACGCGCCAGCGCGCCACCGCCCACGCCGGTGAGGACGCCTGGCCGCTGGTGCTGGAGTGTCTCGAAGACGGTCTGCGCGAGTGAGAAGAACTGTCCGCTAGCTCCGATGCTCGGTGGTTCGCCGCCGAACTCTGGTCGACCACCTTTTTACTCGTCGGGTCGCCTGCGGCGACCGCTTCTCGCAAAAATCTGGGCTAAAAACTTCTCGCCTTCACTGCGTTCAGGCGAGTGAACCGCGGCCTGCGGGCGTGGATGCTAGCCTAGATACTCGGCGCTTCGCCGCCGAACTCTTCGATGAGCGCGGGGACGACCTCGAAGAGGTCGCCGACGATACCGTAGTCCGCGATGTCGAAGATGGGCGCGTTCGGGTCCGTGTTGATGGCGATGATGGTCTCGGCGCCCTTCATCCCGGCGACGTGCTGGACGGCGCCGGAGATGCCGATGGCGAGGTAGACGTCCGGGGTGACCTGCTTCCCGGACTGGCCGACCTGCCGGTTCTTCGGGAGCCACTCGTTGTCCACGATGGGGCGCGAGGAGGAGAGCGTCGCGCCGGTCGCCTCCACGAGCGCCTCGATGAGCGGGAGGTTCTCCTCCTCCTCGATGCCGCGGCCGATGGAGACGAGGAAGTCCGCCTCGCTGATGTCGACGTCGCCGCCGCCGACCTCCTCGAAGCCGCGCACGGTGGAGCCGATGGCGTCCTCGTCGGGCGTGAAGTCGAACGCCGATATCTCGGCGTCGCCGACGCCCTCCGCGGGCGGGAACTCGCCGCTGCGGACGGACACCACGTAGGGGCTCTCCGTGACGTCGACGGTGGTCTCGACCTTCGAGCCGTACATCTCGCGGGTGACCTCGAGCGTGCCGTCGTAGTCGAGGCCGACCGCGTCGGAAGCGTACGCGCGGTCGAGTCTGGTCGCCACGGCGGGCGCGTAGTCGAGGCCGTTGACGCTGTTGGGCACGAGCAGGAACTCCGCGTCGAGGTCCTCCGTGAGCGCGGTGACGGCCTGGGCGTAGACGTCGTGATTGAACTCCTCGCCGTACTCGACGGTGTGGACGGCGTCGACGCCCTCGCGGTTCAGGTCGTCGGCGAACTCCTCGGTATCCCCGGAGACGGCCACCGCGTGGAGTTCCGTCCCCGCGGCGTCCGCGAGTTCGCGGCCCGCGGTCAGCAGCTCGAAGCTGACGTCCCGGAGGTCGCCGCGGCGGTGGTCGGCGACGGCCAGCACGGTCATTCGCCGACCACCCCCTTCTCGCGGAGCACGTCAGCGAGCTTCGCGGCCTGCTCGCGCGCGTCGCCCTCGAGGTACTGGGCGTTGCTCTCGCTCTCCGGTTCGTACATCGCGGTCACGTCGAGGCTGCTCTCGGCGGCGCTCGCGTCGAGCCCCAGGTCGTCGAGGTTCTGGGGGTCGATCTCCTTCGACTGGGCCTGGCGGATGCCCCGCAGGCTGGCGTACCGCGGCTCGTTGATACCGGTCTGGATGGTGAGCACCGCCGGGAGCTCCACGTCCGTGAGCTCCTCGACGCCGCCCTCCAGTTCGCGGCGCACGGACGCGAGGCCCTCGTCGAGCACCGTCTCGGTGTCGAGGGCGTTCACGACCGCCGCCCACTGGAAGCCGACCTGCTCGGCGAGCGCGACGCCGGTCGCGCCGAAGCTGTCGTCGTTGGCCTGCACGCCCGACAGCACGATGTCGGGCTCCTCGGCCTCGACGACCGCGCCGAGCAGGCGGGCCTTCGTCTCGACGTCGAGCAGTTCGACGTCCGCGATGGCGTCGTCCCAGACGCGGACCGCGCGGTCAGCGCCCTTCGCGAGCGCCATCCGGATCGTCTCCTCGGCGCGTTCCGGGCCGATGGTGACAGCGACGACCTCCACGTCGTCGCCGGCCTCGGCCAGCTGGACGCCCTCCTCGACGGCGTAGTCGTCCCACTCGTTGAGGTCGTAGTCGAGGTACGTGCTCTCGATCTCCGTGCCGGAGATCTCGAAGTCGTCCTCGACGGTGGCCACCTCCTTGACGGTGACGAGAACCTTCATCACTCCGTGAATCGGTAGGACGGACGTAAACGTTTTCGGAACAGCCGGGGCGACGAGAGCTGTTTACTCGTCGTTGACGCCCTCGCCCGGCAGCGAGATGAGGTTCTCCCGGCCGATGCGGAGCTTCTCGATGCGCCCCTCGTCGTCCATCGCGGAGAGCAGCTGGGAGACCTTCGCCGTCGACCACCGCGTCTCCTCGACGATCTTCGACTGCTTCATCCGGCCGCCGTGGTCGCGGAGCAGGCGCTCGACGCGCTCCTCGTCGCTCAGCAGTTCTGGGTCGATGGCAGCCTCGCCGCCGTCACCGCTCGTCCCACGGCCGGCCGCCCCCGCCACTGCGGCCTCTGTCGCCGCCCCGTCGCCGTCCGCGTGCACCTCGTCGGCGTCCCCGCTGTCGAACCACGGCGGCTGCCGGCGGACGTACGCCCACGCGAAGATACCGCCGAGCAGGAGCACGGCCCCACCGAGCAGCATCATCATCATCGTTCTGCCGATCGGGAGACCGGGTCCCGACGTCGCCACTCTGAACTCTGCGACCGGCTCCCCGCCCTCGAACTCCTGCGGGCCGACCCACTGGTAGGCGCCGCCGACCGTGCTGTGTGCCGGCTGGACGCTCTGCGTGTCGTAGCCCTCAGGCGGCCGGATGGTTAGCGTCTGGCCCTCGCTGAGGTCGCCGAACCACGACCCCGCGAACGAGTCGACGACCAGCGACTCGTTGTTCACCTGGGTGAAGTTCGTCCACGTGAACTGGAGCGTGAGGACGCCCGTGGAGTTGTTGACGTGCTCGACCCGCCTCGCGGTCCGGTGGGCGTCCCGGATCTCCATCGGCCGCCCGACACGCTCGCTCACCCGGGGCGCGACCGCCCGGAAGACGTCGATGGAGAAGCCGTTGTCAGTCTCGCCGGACTTGAACTGCTCGGCGACCCGGCCGAACGCCGCCGTGTCGTTCTCGTCGTCCAGTTGGTACCGGGCGGAGACGTTCCAGCGGGCGTCCCCGTCGGGCTGGAGGTTGATCGTGATCTCCGTCCCGTTCCTCGCCGGGCCGTCCTGCTGGACCGCCGACAGCCCACCCGTCGCTCCTACCGCACCGGCCACCGGCACGGCGACGACGCAGAGCAGGGCGACGAGGAGGGCGGCCTGTCGCATACGTCCTTGCGTCCACCCCGCTCGGGCAAAGTCCTTTCCATCCGTGTTAATTCAACGACGGCACGTCCGCATCGTTTTTGACCCGGCGCCCCGAACGGCACCCTATGTCTCGCGTCCGCCCCGTGCTCGCTGCGCTCCTCCTCGTCGTCGCCAGCGCGGCCGTCACCCTCGCCGCTGGCGGGGCCGTCACGGCGCCCGTCGAACCGGCTGACGACCCGGTCGTCGGCGTCTCCGAGAACACGACCCGCGTCCTCCTCCTGACGGACGCGCAGGCCGCCGGGTTCCAGTCGCCGAACGCCTCGGTGACCGACTCCCTCGACGCCGGTTACGACGACTTCGAGGCGTCGTTCCGCCTCGAACGCGTCGAACAGCGCCTCGACTCTGCCGGGAACCAGGCGGCCAAGCGCGCCATCCTCGACAACGCCACCTCGTGGGCCGCCGAGCGCGTCGCCTCGCTCCGTGAACGCGAGCAGAACGCGCGGGCTGCGTTCGCCGCCGGCGACATCAGCGCCAGGGCGTACGTCACCCAGATCGGTGTGATTCACGCCGAGGCCGAGAGCCTGCGCGACTACCTCGGCCGCCCCACGAGCGAGGGGACGCTCTACGCCTACGCCATCGTCGACGACTCCATCCGGACGCGGATCAGCCACCTCCGCGCACAGCTCGCGACCGTTCAGGGGCCGGTCCGCGAGCGGGTCGCTGCGGTCGTCACCGGCGACCGGGCCAGCCTCCGGCTGCACGTCACCGTGGGGAACGGCGTGATGCTCTCGACCATCGACGGCCAGTACGTCCGGGAGACCTACCGCCCGGGGAACCTCGACTCGGAGGTCACGAACACGCTCCCCGACGCGAGAGCGATGATCAAGGACCTCTACCCGTGGATCTGGAACACCTCCGGCGGCCCGTCGTCGACGAGAGTGTTCCGGGGGTACGCCTTCGAATCGAGCGTCGACCACGCCCACGGCCGTCTCGTCGTCTTCGGCGACTCGACGACCGAGCGGATATTCGTCGAGCGCCAGTGGAAGACCCTCTCCCAGCTCCCAGCGGAGGTCCAGGCGACCGCATCGGCGAACAACACCACGATGCTCGTCTCGCAGACGTACACGGGCGGTCCGCTCCAGGTCCGGGTTGAGAACACGACGGGCGCGCCCGTCGACGCAACCGTCACGTTGGCCGATAACGAGGTCGGTCCGACCGGCGCCGACGGTGAGCTGTGGACGCTCAGCCCCGCGGGCGAGTACGCGGTGACGGCGTCCTACGATAACGTCACGCTCGAAGTGAACGTGACTGCCACCCCAGCGCCGTAACCCGACGACCGACGCCACTTCTCAGTTCTAGACGTCCACTTCCGACCACGAGCGACGCGAGAGTTCTTGTCGGAGGACGGGACCACCCGACCGCGTGGCTCGCGGCTACGCACCCGTCGCCGTCGTCCTGCTGCTCGCCGTCACGGTGGTGGCCGCGGCAGGCGTCGCGCTCGCGCTCCCGGAGCTCTCGGCCGAACCGCCCCCGAAACGCGGCGTCGTAGCCGAGGCGACCGCCGACGGACGGGTGTCGCTGACGCTCGTCTCGGGGGCGGAGGTAGACACCCGCGACCTCGACGTGCGCGTCGTCGTCGGCGGAGAGCCCCTGCGCCACCAGCCGCCGGTGCCGTTCTTCGCGGCACGCGGGTTCCGTGGCGGCCCGACGGGCCCGTTCAACTTCGCCGCCGACCCGACCTGGCAGGTGGGGGAGGCCGCATCGTTCCGCGTTGCAGCCACCAACGACCCGGCGCTATCTACGGGCGCCGAGGTAGCGGTCGAACTGCGCGTCCGCGGTAGCCCCGTCGCCGGCGCCACGACGACAGTCGAAGAAGGGTCGTAGACGTGTTCGTGCTGCCTGCCCGTCGCGTTACTCGGCAACTCCTTGCTCGGGCGCGCGACTCTCACGGCTCCCGCTGGTCGCCGTTCGAGCGTTCCGTTGTCCTCCTTTCGTCGGACAACGCGGCTCGCGGTTCCCTCCGGTCACCGCTCGCTCAGTCTGCGCCCTCCCGTTGGTCGGGCGCTCGGGCCACGGTCGCGATGGCCCGCGGGCTGCCAGGCTTGGCTTGCAGCACGCGGTGTTCGACGTCGACGAAGCCGGCCTCGGCGAACATCCGGTTGGCCTCCGCCTCGTCGTAGAACAGCATGATGGCGTCGGCGACCCGCTGGAGCACCGCCGAGTTCGGGTAGTCCGGGCCGACGACCAGTACCTGCCCGCCCGGTTTCACGACGCGCCGGAGTTCCCGCAGACCGGCCACCGGGTTCGGCCAGTACTCGATGGAGCCCGAGGACCAGACCACGTCGAAGCTCCCGTCCTTGAACGGGAGGCGCTCCGCGTCGCCGAAGTGGAACGCCACCGGGTCGTGTTTCCCGAGCTTCTTCCACGCCTGCTGTAGCTGGTGGCGGCTCTGGTCGAGCCCGTAGACGTGCTCGGTGTGTTCGAGCAGCCCCTCGGTGCCGAAGCCGGTGCCACAGCCCACGTCGAGGACGCGGTCGTCGGCGCCGATGTCGACCATCGAGAGCGCCTCGTCGCGCATCGCCTCGTTCCAGACGAACGGATTGACGCGGTCGTACACCTTCGAGAGGTACTTGTAGAAGGTGCGGGCCCGCGACTTGTTCTCCAGGACTCCCATTGGCGCCGAATTGACTCCGTACCAGCATAATAGCTTGCGTTACGGCCTGGACTTCGCAACTACCATATAGGCCGTGGGCAAACCCTCAACCGGTAGAGCGCATGCCAAGAGCAGAGGTTCTCGAAGATATCAAATCGGCAGAATCGGACGCCGACCAAATCGTCGCGGAGGCCGAGGGGGACCGCGAGCAGCGGCTGTCCGAGGCCCGGTCGCGAGCCGATGAAATCCGCAGCGACGCGGAGGCGGAGGCTCGCGAACTGAAGGACGAACGGATCGAATCGGCACGGGAAGACATCGAGGCCGAACGCGACCACATCCTCGAGGAGGGCGAGGCCGAGCGCGAGGCGCTGCAGGCGCAGGCCGAGGAGAACGTCGACGACGCGGTCGAGTTCGCCCTCGAACGGTTCACGGAGGCGGTAGATGCTCAGACCTGAGCAGATGAGCAAGGTGTCGGTGGCGGGCTCCCAGCGCGTGCAGGGGGACGTCATCGAGGCCATCCACGACCTCGACCTGGTCCACCTCTCGGACTACGACGGCTCCATCGAGGGCTTCGACGTCGGCGACCCGCTCGCGGGCGCCGACGAGGCCTCGGACAAGCTCGTCACCGTCCGCTCGCTGGAGTCGATGCTGGACGTCTCGCCGGAGGACGCGGGACCGACCCGCATCGTCAGCGAGGAGGCCCTCGAGACGGAACTCGAGGAGATCCGCGTCGAGGTGAACGAACTCGACGACGAGCGCGCCGCACTGGAGGACGACCTCCGGTCGGTCGAGGAGCGCATCGACAGCGTCGCGCCGTTCGCCGACCTGGGCCTCGACCTCGACCTGCTGTCGGGCTACGACAGCCTGCAGGTCGCCGTCGGCCACGGGGACGCCGAGGACATCCGCGCGGAACTCGACGCCAGCGACGCCGTCGAGGCGTACGAGGTGTTCGAGGGGGACGAGACGGTCGGCGTCTTCGTCTACCCGCGCGACGGCAACCCGGAGGCGCTCGACGACGCGCTCGTCGGCGTCGACTTCGCACGACTGGAGATTCCGGACGCCGAGGGTCGCCCCGAGGCGTACCTCGACGACCTGCGCGCCGAGCGCCGGGACGTCGAGGCGGACCTCGAGCGCGTCGAGAGCGAACTCGACGAGCTCCGCAAGGAGCACGCCGGCTTCCTGCTGGCCGCCGAGGAGAAGCTCTCCATCGACGTCCAGAAGACCGAGGTGCCGCTCCAGTTCGCGACGACGGACCACGCGTTCGTCGCCGAGGGCTGGATTCCCACCGAGGAGTACGCGACGTTCGAGGACGCGGTCCAGACCGCGGTCGGCGAGCACGCCGCCGTGGAGGAACTCGAGCAGGCGGACTACGAACCGGAGGAACACCACCAGCCCTCGGACGAGGAGGCCGCGGAGGCCGCCGAGGACGACGGTGACGCTCCGGCAGCGGCCGCCGACGGCGGGACGACCGTCGACTTCGAATCCAACGAGAGCCCGCCGGTTGTCCAGGACAACCCTGGTCCCGTGAAGCCGTTCGAGGCGCTCACGGAGGTCATCAACCGACCGAAGTACACCGAGATCGACCCGACGGTCATCCTGTTCCTGACGTTCCCGGCGTTCTACGGCTTCATGATCGGGGACCTCGGCTACGGGATTCTGTACACGGCCATCGGCTACTGGCTGTACGCGGGCTTCGACAGCGACATGATCAACAAGCTCGGCGGCGTGGCGATGCTCGCTGGCATCGCGACCGCCATCTTCGGCGTGCTCTACGGTGAGTTCTTCGGACTCCACCTGATCACGGAGTACCTGTGGCACGGTGTCGTCGGTCTCGAAGACGCGCCCATGAAGAAGGGGCTCCACGTCAGCGCCTTCGCGAGTCTGTGGCTCACGCTCAGCCTCGTCGCGGGCGCACTCCACCTCGTCGTCGCGTACGTGTTCGGGTTCGTCAACGAGAGCCGCGCACACGGCGTGAAGACCGCGATGACGGAGTCCGGTGCCAAGCTGATGCTGATGGCCGGCGTCACCGTCTGGCTGTTCAGCACGCACGTGCAGGGCGAGGGCGGTCCGCGCCCCGAGTTCCTCTACGAGGTCGCGCAGTTCTCCCCCGAAGTGGGGCTGGCTGCCCTCGTCGTGGCGCTCGTCGGTCTCGTGTTGCTGACCATCGGCGAGGGCGCGGTCGGGTTCGTCGAGAGCCCGACGTACGCCCTCGTCCACACGGTGTCGTACACGCGGCTCGCGGCGGTGCTCCTCGCCAAGGCGGCGATGGCGTACGTCGTGAACCTGCTCGTGTTCGGCGCCTACGAGGAGGTGCCCGCCAACGCGGGCGAACCAGTATCGTACTTCTTCGGGCTGTGGACTATCGAGATGCCCGGACACGTGACACACTTCATGCTGAACGGCGTCTCGCACGGCGAGGTGCTGTTCCCCGGTCTGCTCTGGCAGGGCCCCGCCGGCATTCTCGGCGGCGTCATCGTGCTTGTCGCAGGCCACGCTCTCGTACTTGGGCTGGGCGTCACATCGGCCGGCTTACAGTCTCTACGCCTCGAATACGTGGAGTTCTTTAACAAGTTTTATGAGGGCGGTGGCGAGAAGTACAACCCGTTCGGTTACACGCGAAACTACACCACTGAGGACTAAGTAAAATGTTCGACACATTCGCTCAGATCGCTTCGATCGTTGCACAGGACGGTGGCGCAGCTCCGGCAATCCCGCAGGGCGCCGCCGCAGCACTCGCAGTCGGCCTCGCGGCTCTCGGCGCAGGGTACGCGGAGCGCGGTATCGGTAGCGCGGCCGTCGGCGCAATCGCCGAGGACCGCGACCTCTTCGGTACGGGCCTCATTCTGACGGTCCTCCCGGAGACTCTCGTCATTCTCGCGCTCGTCGTCGTGTTCGCGGCGTAACTCCCCCGTTTTCCCCTATTCCATGAGCCTGGAAACAGTAGTTGAGGACATCCGAGACGAAGCCCGCGAGCGCGCGAAGGAGATTCGCGCAGACGCGGAAGAGCGCGCCGACGAACTCGTCGCGGAGGCCGAGGCTGACGCCGAAGCCACCCTCGAGGCGGCCGAAGCCGAGGCCGACCGCGAGATCGAGCGCGAGCGCGAACAGCAGCTATCCAGTGCGAAACTGGAGGCCAAGCAGATGCGCCTGGAAGCGCGCCGCGACGCCCTCGAGGAGGTCCGCGAGACCGTCCGCGAGCGCATCGCCGCCATCGACGGCGACCAGCGCGACGCGCTCACCCGCGACCTGCTCGCCGCCGCCGCCGAGGAGTTCGACGAGGGCGACGACGTCCGCGTCCACGGCCGCTCGGACGACGAGGCGCTCATCTCGGAGATCCTCGACGACTACGACGGATACGAGTACGCCGGCGAGTACGACTGTCTCGGCGGCGTGGTTGTAGAGAGCGAGGCGTCTCGCGTCCGAGTGAACAACACGTTCGACTCGGTGCTCGAGGACGTCTGGGAGAACAACCTCAAGGAGATCAGCACCAAACTGTTCGACGAGGACCAATGAGCGCGTCCGGCACGGCAAACTACGAGTACGTGGTCGCCCGCGTCCGTCACCGCCGCGCCAGCCTCTTCAGCGACGACGACTACCGGAAGCTCCTCCGCATGGGGACGAGCGAGATCGCCCGCTTCATGGAGGAGTCTGTGTACGAGGACGCGGTGAACGCGCTCGGGTCGCGCCACAGCGGCGTCGACCTCATCGAGTACGCACTCAACGAGACGCTCGCACAGACGTTCGACGACCTGCTCCGCTGGAGCGAGGGCCGCCTGTACGAGCAGGTCGCCCGCTACCTCCGGAAGTTCGACGCGTGGAACGTCAAGACGGTGCTCCGCGGTCGGTACTCCGACGCGACCAACGACGAGATCCGCACCGACCTCATCGACGCGGGCGAGTTCGACGAGACGTTCCTCGACCGACTGGTCGCCGCCGAGAACATCGAGGCGGTCGTCGACCTGCTCGAGGGAACGATGTTCGGTCCGTACGTCGAACCCGCGTTCGGCGACTACGAGGCCACCGGAACACTCGTCCCCCTGGAGAACGCCGTGGACCGTGCGTACTACGAGAATCTCGTCCCCCGGACGGTGGGGGACAGCGACAGCCCGCAGGCGCTGTACGCGGAGTTCTTGCAGGCCGAGATCGACTTCCGGAACGCCCGGAACGCGCTCCGACTCGCCCGCTCGGGCGCCGACGTCGACCCCGGCGAGTACTTCATCGAGGGCGGGACGCTGTTCTCGCGCTCGGAGATGAATCAGCTCGTGGGCAACCGCTCGGAGCTCGTCACTCGCATCCGCGAGAGCCGCTACGGCGACGAACTCTCGGGAGCACTGGACGACCTGGAGACCGCCGAGAGCCTCATCGGCTTCGAGCACGCCCTCGACCGGGCGCTGCTGGAGTACTCCGACCACCTCTCGTACGTCTACCCGCTGTCGGTCTGTCCGGTGCTCGCATACGTACTCGCGAAGGAACGTGAAGTAGACAACATCCGCGCCATCGCTCGCGGCCGGGAAGCCGGCCTGAGCGAGGACGAAATTCAGGAGGAACTCGTCATCCTATGAGCCAGGAGATAGCCGTCATCGGGAGCCCGGAGTTCACCACCGGGTTCCGACTGGCGGGCGTTCGGAAGTTCGAGAACGTCCCCCAGGACGACAAGGACGAGAGCCTCGACGACGCAGTCGAGTCGGTCCTCGGCGACGAAGACGTTGGCATCGCCGTGATGCACGACGAGGACCTCGACCACCTCTCGCGGAAGGTCCGTGAGAGCGTCGAGACGAGCGTCGAACCGACGTTCGTGACTATCGGCGGCGGCGCCGCCGGCGGCAGTGGACTGCGCGACCAGATCAAGCGCGCCATCGGGATCGACCTGATGGCCGACGAGGAAGGTGAGAGTGAGAACGAATGAGCCAAGCAGAAGTAATCACTGACTCCGGCGAAATCGAGAGCGTGAGTGGTCCGGTCGTGACCGCCACGGGCCTCGACGCCCAGATGAACGACGTCGTCTACGTGGGCGACGAGGGTCTGATGGGCGAGGTCATCGAAATCGAAGACGACATCACAACCATCCAGGTGTACGAGGAGACCTCGGGCGTCAGCCCGGGCGGTCCCGTGGACAACACGGGCGAACCCCTCACCGTGGACCTCGGACCCGGGATGCTGGACTCCATCTACGACGGCGTCCAGCGCCCCCTCGACGTGCTCGAAGAGGAGATGGGCGCATTCCTCGACCGCGGTGTCGACGCGCCCGGTATCGACCTCGAGAAGGAGTGGGCGTTCGAGCCCACCGTCGAGGTCGGCGACGAGGTCTCGGCCGGCGACGTGCTCGGCACCGTCGACGAGACGGTCAGCATCGAGCACAAGGTGCTCGTGCCGCCCCGCAGCGACGGCGGCGAGGTCACCGAGATCGAGGCCGGCTCGTTCACCGTCGAGGAGCCGGTCGCGGTCCTCGACTCCGGCGAGGAGATCTCGATGCATCAGGAGTGGCCGGTCCGCCGTGCGCGACCGACCACAGACAAGCACACGCCGAAGACGCCGCTCGTGACGGGCCAGCGCATCCAGGACGGTCTGTTCCCACTCGCGAAGGGCGGCACGGCCGCGATTCCGGGGCCGTTCGGCTCCGGGAAGACCGTCACCCAGCAGCAGCTGGCGAAGTGGTCCGACGCGGACATCGTCGTCTACATCGGCTGTGGCGAGCGGGGCAACGAGATGACCGAGGTCATCGAGGACTTCCCGGAACTGGAGGACCCCCAGACCGGGAACCCGCTGATGGCCCGCACCTGCCTCATCGCGAACACGTCGAACATGCCGGTGGCGGCCCGCGAGTCCTGCATCTACACGGGCATCACCATCGCGGAGTACTACCGCGACATGGGCTACGACGTGGCGCTGATGGCCGACTCCACCTCGCGGTGGGCCGAGGCGATGCGCGAGATCTCCTCCCGACTGGAGGAGATGCCGGGCGAGGAGGGGTACCCCGCGTACCTCGCCGCCCGCCTCGCGCAGTTCTACGAGCGCGCCGGCCTCTTCACCACCCTCAACGACGACGAGGGGTCGGTGTCCGTGGTCGGTGCGGTCAGCCCGCCGGGCGGCGACTTCTCCGAGCCGGTCACCCAGAACACGCTGCGCATCGTGAAGACGTTCTGGGCGCTGGACGCGGACCTCGCCGAGCGCCGGCACTTCCCCGCCATCAACTGGACCGAGTCGTACTCGCTGTACAAGGACCAGCTCGACGACTGGTGGCGCGAGAACGTCTCCGAGGACTTCCCGGAGGTCCGGCAGTGGGCCGTCGACGTCCTCGACGAGGAGGCCGAACTCCAGGAGATCGTCCAGCTGGTCGGCAAGGACGCGCTGCCCGACGACCAGCAGCTCACCCTCGAGGTGGCTCGCTACCTCCGTGAGGCGTGGCTCCAGCAGAACGCGCTCCACGACGTGGACACGAACTGCGAGCCCGCGAAGACGTACAAGATGCTCACGGCCATCCAGACGTTCAGTGACGAGGCCTTCGACGCACTCGACGCCGGCGTTCCCCCGGAGGAGATCCAGGACGTCGACGCCGCGCCGAAGCTGAACCGGATGGGCGTCCAGGAGGACTGGGAGACGTACATCGAGGACCTCAAGGCAGAGCTCACCGAGCAACTGCGTGACAAGTACTAATGAAAGAGTACCAGACAATCACCGAGATCAGTGGCCCGCTGGTGTTCGTCGACGTCGACGAGCCAGTCGCCTACGACGAGATCGTCGAGATCGAGACCCCTAACGGCGACGTGAAGCGCGGCCAGGTGCTCGAGTCCAGCGACGAGTTCGTCGCCATTCAGGTCTTCGAGGGCACCGAAGGTATCGGCCAGGACGCGTCCGTCCGGTTCCTGGGCGAGACGCTGAAGATGCCCGTGACCGAGGACCTCCTCGGTCGCGTCCTCGACGGCTCCGGCGACCCCATCGACGGCGGTCCAGACATCGTTCCCGAGGAGCGCCAGGACATCGTCGGCGAGGCAATCAACCCCCACGCCCGCGAGTACCCCGAGGAGTTCATCCAGACGGGTGTCTCCGCGGTCGACGGGATGAACACGCTCGTCCGCGGCCAGAAGCTACCGATCTTCTCGGCCTCGGGCCTGCCGCACAACGACCTCGCGCTCCAGATCGCCCGCCAGGCCTCCGTGCCGGAGGAGGAGGAAGGCGGCGACGAGGAGGGCAGCGAGTTCGCAGTCGTCTTCGGCGCGATGGGTATCACCGCCGAGGAGGCCAACGAGTTCATGGACGACTTCGAGCGCACCGGCGCACTCGAACGGTCTGTCGTCTTCATGAACCTCGCGGACGACCCCGCAGTCGAGCGGACCATCACGCCGCGGCTGGCGCTGACGACCGCCGAGTACCTCGCCTTCGAGAAGGGCTACCACGTGCTCGTCATCCTCACGGACATGACGAACTACTGTGAGGCGCTCCGCGAGATCGGCGCGGCACGCGAAGAGGTGCCGGGTCGGCGTGGCTACCCCGGCTACATGTACACGGACCTGGCGCAGCTCTACGAGCGCGCCGGCCGCATCAAGGGTCGGGACGGCTCTGTCACCCAGATCCCCATCCTCACGATGCCGGGCGACGACGACACCCACCCGATTCCGGACCTCACCGGCTACATCACCGAGGGCCAGATCATGATGAACCGCGACCTGAACAGCCAGGGCGTCACGCCGCCGGTCAACGTCCTCCCGAGCCTCTCCCGGCTCATGGACGACGGTATCGGCGAGGGCCTCACCCGCGAGGACCACGGCGACGTCTCCGACCAGCTGTACGCGGCGTACGCGGAAGGTGAGGACCTCCGCGACCTCGTGAACATCGTCGGACGCGAGGCGCTCTCCGAGCGCGACAACCTCTACCTCGACTTCGCGGACAGCTTCGAGGACGAGTTTGTCGACCAGGGCTACGACACGGACCGCTCCGTCGAGGAGACCCTCGACATCGGCTGGGACCTCCTCTCCATCTTCCCGAAGGACGAGCTCAACCGCGTCGACGAGGAGCTCATCGAGGAGTACTACGTCGAGGACGCCGAGGCCGAGGAAGCCGCGGCAGCCGACTGAGGCTCTCCCCGTTCTCTCTGTTCTCCCGCACCACTAGCGACGCGTTCGCCGGGAGGAGGCGTCGTCTTCGTCGGCCGTTCGCGGGTCGCTCTCGGGCGGGACTGAAAACGTTTACCTCCCTGCGAGAACTAGCCCCGTCCAAGAGACAGCATGGCTCAGGACATCAAGCCGACCCGCAAGAATCTGATGGAGATCGAGGACCGCATCGAACTCTCCGAGCGGGGCCACGACACGCTCGAGCAGAAGCGTGACGGCCTCATCATGGAGTTCATGGACATTCTCGACCAGGCACAGGACGTCCGGGAGGACCTGGAGGGGAACTACGAGACCGCCCAGAAGAAGATCAACATGGCGCGCGCGATGGAGGGCGACATCACGGTCCGCGGCGCCGCGGCGGCCCTCGAGGAGCACCCCGAGATCACCGTCGAGTCCCGCAACATCATGGGCGTCGTCGTCCCCCAGATCGAGTCCTCGAAGGTGAAGAAGAGCCTCGACGAGCGCGGCTACGGCATCCTCGGGACGAGCGCCCGCATCGACGAGGCCGCCGAGGCCTACGAGGAACTCCTCGAGTCCATCGTGCTCGCCGCGGAGGTCGAGACCGCGATGAAGAAGATGCTCACCGAAATCGAGACGACCAAGCGCCGCGTCAACGCCCTGGAGTTCAAGCTCCTCCCGGACCTCTACGAGGGCCAGGAGTACATCGAGCAGAAACTCGAGGAGCAGGAGCGCGAGGAGATCTTCCGCATGAAGAAGGTGAAGGCGAAGAAGGAGGAGAGCGAGGAAGAGGAGGAGGAGGAGCGCCTGGAGCAGGAAGCAGCCGCTGCCGAGGCCGAGCTGTCCTCGGACGACTAGTCCGGGTCGGCTAAGTCGCCGTCCGCCCCACGTCGAGCCATGACCTGTCCGAACTGCGGCGGCGACGAAGTTGTTTTCCCCGTCCTCGAAGCGGTCCGCGAGCACCTGCCGGACGACCGCGTCGGGGCGACCATCTGCGCGCACTGCCTGCGGGTCTCGCCCGCCGACGAGGCCCCCGAGGACTACCCCGACTTCTCGACCGTCAGCGAGGCGTTTCCGGACGACGGCGAGACGAGCGCCGTCCTCGCCGTGCTGCTCGCGCTCCTCGACCGCCTCGTCCTCCACCGTGAGGACGCCGACAGGGTGGCCACCGAGGCCGAGCGCCGCGGCGTGGACGTGCTGCTGTTCCTCGACAGGGTCGCCGCCGACCAGTCCGTCGACCCGGAACTCGACGTCGAGCGGCGCCGCGATCAGCTCGAACAACTGATTTAGTCTGGCCAAGGCTTATTTTCGACCCGCCAGAAGTCAGGCGAAATGCCCTCCAGAGCCATTCTGGCCGTCTGCTCCTCGCCGTGGCAGCCGTCGCCGGGGTCGCGGTGCCGACAGCAGCGACAACCGTCGACACCACAGGGACCACCGACAGTACCCCCGTCTGCGGCACCCCGTCCGCCGCGGATTCGACGGGCGACAACCTCACGATTACCACGCTGACGGCCCCCGGGCGAACGTACGCGCGCCTGGCGAACGCGTCCGCGATCCGGGACGCTGTGGCGGACGGGACGCTCGTCGAACCTGCACAGGCCGAATACGCCGAGAACAGGGTCGCGTACGGAGACGTCGTCCTGCACCGGGTGTCGTTCGCCGGCAACGCCACCGCGGTCCTGGACGCGATGTCCACGCAGGGTGAGGGGTCGCCAGCGGCGAACTTCCGCGCACTCGTCGCGGGCGACGGCGTGGACCTCTCGTTCCGCGGGCCGACCGCGTGCCCGCCGGAGCTCGCACTGAACGCGTCGCTCGCCGCGGACGCGATTCGCGTCGTCCCCGACGTCGACCGGGAGACGCTGTACCTGGTCTTCGACTCCGAGCGGTACCTCGTCGGACAGTCCGCCTCGAACCCGCGGGCCGACCGCTGGAACTACGGCCCGCACTCGCTCTCCCTGGAGGCTGGGACAGTCCAGGGCCACGAGGTAGACGCCGCCGGCGAGACGCAGTGGCACACGGACACACGCACCGTGTCCTTCGAGGCGGCAGACGACGACCTGCTGTGGACCGACGCCGGCGAGACCCAGCCGTTCGCCTTCGAGACCACGGTCGCGCCCGGAACCGAGCTGACGGTCGAACTCCGCTCGCTCGACGGGAACGTCACCCGCAGCGACAGCGCAGTGGTGACGGCGAACCGCACTGGTTCCGTGACCCTGGACGTACCGAGAGGGGTGTACGCGGTCAACGCCTCGAGCATCGTACCGACGGACCTGCTGGTCGCTGCCGGGGACGCCTCGGGCGCGACCCTGGGGTTCCCCGACCAGGAGACCGAGCAACTGGACCTCTACCAGGTGGGGCTCGTGACGACTGACGGCGGGTTCGTCGTGGTGCGCAACGAGTCCGGGCGCGTGGTCGGCGTCAGCGACCACTTCGCGGCGGGCGCCGCCCACCCCCAGGTAGAGATTCCGCGGGCGGCCGCCACGGACGGCGAGTTCACCGCGACCGTCGTCCACGACACCGACGACGACGGCGAGTTCGACCGGGAGACGGACGCCGCATACCGGGTGGACGGCGACCCCGTCGAGGCGACTGCGAGCGTCGAGTTCAGGCTCCAGACACCGCCGACGACTACGACCACGACGACACGGGGGTCCACGACGCCAAACCCCAGGACGCCCACGTCGAGTCGAACGCCGTCGACGTCCGGAGAGGCGACAGGGACCGACGTTCCCGGACTCGACGTCGGTGCCGCAGTCGTCGCCGCGCTGGCGGCAGCGGCGGTGGCGCGCCGCGAGTGACTGCCGGCGCCCGCAGTTAACAGGCTGGCCTCCCAAGACCGCGTATGGACACGGAGTGGACGGACGCCAAAACGCTCGCCGGCCTCCGCGAGGACCTCGTCGTCACGGGCGAGCGGCCACGAATCACGGTCGAAGCGCCGTACACTGGCGAGCCGCTGGCCGAGATTCCTGCGGGCACTGAGGCGGACGTCGAGGCCGCCGTTACACGGGTCCGGGAGGCCCAGGCTAAGTGGGCCGACCGTCCGGTCGAAGATCGCGTCGCCGTCCTCGACCGGTACGCCGACGACGTACTCGACGAGCAGGGCGCAGTGATGGACCTCGCGCAACTGGAGACCGGGAAGGCCCGCCGCGACGCCTTCGAGGAAGTCCTGGACGTCGCGGCGACGGCGAGCCACTACGCCGACGCGGCGCCCGGCCTGCTGTCGAGCGAGCGCCGGCGGGGCGCGCTCCCGGGGCTCACGAAGACGACGGTCCACCACCGGCCGGTGGGCGTAGTCGGCGTCATCTCGCCGTGGAACTACCCGGTAACGCTCGCCATCTCGGACGCGCTGCCGGCGCTCGCGGCTGGGAACGGCGTCGTCCTCAAGCCAGCCCAGCAGACGACACACGTCGCGTTGCTCGTGCGCCGCCTGCTCGTCGAGGCCGGGCTGCCGCCGGAACTGTTCGCCGTCGTCTCCGGGGAGGGCGACCGGGTCGGCACGGCGCTCGTCGACCACACGGACTACGTCTGCTTCACGGGGTCGACGGCGACGGGCCGCGAGGTGGCCGCGCGCGCCGGCCGCAACCTCGTGGACTGCTCGATGGAACTCGGCGGGAAGAACCCGCTGCTCGTCCTCGACGACGCGGACCCCGAGCGGGCCGCCAGCGGCGCGGTCCGTGCCTGCTTCGCGAACGCCGGACAGCTCTGCATCAGCACCGAGCGGCTCTACGTCGACGACGCCGTCTACGACGAGTTCTGCGACGCGTTCGTCGGCGAAACCCGGGCGCTCCGTCTCGGCACCGGCTTCGACTACGCTCCCGACATCGGGTCGCTTCAGAACGCCGACCAGCTGGCGAAGACGACCCGGCACGTCGAGGACGCCGTCGAGCAGGGGGCGTCGGTGCTCGTGGGCGGACGCGAGCGCCCCGACCTCGGGCCGTACTTCTACGAACCGACGGTCCTCGAGGACGTCACGCCGGAGATGGCAGCCTACGCCGAGGAGACGTTCGGCCCGGTGGTGAGCCTCTACCGGGTCGGCGGTGAGGACGAGGCGGTCGCGCTCGCGAACGACTCCCCGTACGGCCTGAACGCGTCCGTCTGGACCGGCGACGGGGAGCACGGCGAGCGCGTCGCCCGGCGCGTCGACTGTGGGACCGTCAACGTCAACGAGGGGTACGCCGCCGCGTGGGCCTCGACGGACGCGCCGATGGGCGGGATGGGCGACTCCGGCATCGGCCGCCGGCACGGCGACGAAGGGCTGTTGAAGTACACCGAATCGCAGACCGTCGCCGTCCAGCGCGGCGCCCGCATCGACCCCGGACCGCTCCCGACAGAACTGTGGACGCGCCTGATGACCGCGGGGACGCGTACGCTCTCCCGGTTCCCGGGGTGGCTGCGGTGAGCGTCTTCCTCACCGGCTTCCCGGGGTTCCTCGGGTCCGCGCTCGTGGATCGACTGCTCGACCGGACCGACACCGTCCACTGCCTCGTCCAGCCGAAGTACCGGGACGCCGCGGCATCCCGGGCGCGGGAACTCGCGGGCGGGGAGTGGGAGAACAGCATCGTCGTCCATGAGGGCGACATCACGGACCCGGACCTCGGCCTCGACGCCAGCGCGCGCGCCGCGCTCGAGCGGGAGGTCGAGGAACTGTTCCACCTCGCCGCGGTCTACGACCTCGCCGTCGACCGCGCGGTCGGCGAAGCGGTCAACGTCGAGGGCACCCGCAATGTCCTGGCGTTCGCGGCGGACTGCGACCTGCGTCGCTTCCAGTACGTCAGCACGTGTTACGTCAGCGGGCGCCACGACGGCGTCTTCGGCGAGGGCGACCTGGACGTCGGGCAGTCGTTCAACAACCACTACGAGGCGACGAAGTTCGAAGCGGAGGTGCTGGTCCAGGAGCGGATGGCCGAGGGGCTGCCGGCGACCGTCTACCGCCCCGCCATCACGGTCGGAGACAGCGAGACCGGCGAGACGCAGAAGTACGACGGCCCGTACTTCGTACTTCGGTGGCTTCGGCGCTGTCCAGGCGTCGCGCCGCTGCCCGTCTTCCCCGGCGCGCGCTCGACGGAACTCAACGTCGTTCCGCGGAACTTCGTCGTGGACGCCGTCGACTACCTCGCCGAGCACGGCGACGCCGGCGCGGTCTACCAGCTCTGCGACCCGAACCCGCCGACGATTCCGGAACTCACCCGCCTGCTCGCCGCAGCGACGGACACGCGCGTGCTGCCGATTCCGTCGACCCCCGGCCTCTCGAAGCGCCTGCTCGGCACCGGGCTCGGCCGGTCGCTGACGGGCATCCCGCCGGAGACGCTGGACTACTTCACCCACCCGACGCGGTACGTGAACCCGAACGCGCGTCGGGCGCTCGCCGGCAGCGGCGCCGCCTGCCCGGCATTCGAGAGCTACGTCGAGACACTCGCCGCCTACGTCGACGCCAACCCCGATATTTCCAGTGACGCGATGGTGTAGGGAGCGGTGAGACTTATTCTGCTCTGGCCGTAACCCCCTCTGTGGACTCCCCACACGAGATTCTCGGCGTCGACCCCGGCGCGGACGACGACGAGATCCGGGAAGCCTACCGCCGCCGCGTCATCCAGACCCACCCCGACCAGGGCGGGTCCGTCGAGGAGTTCAAGCTCGTTCGGGCGGCCTACGAGGCAATCGAGAGCGACGAGGCCATCGAACCCCGCGACGTCGACAGCGCCGCGGACGTCGACGACCAGCCGGTGTCCGCGGAGACGACCGTCGAGTACCTGAGCCACACGGCCCTCGACGAACGCGGCTGGGCCCTCGACGATGCGGACCTCTTCGAGAAGGCCGCGAACGCGGACCTCGGCCCCGTCGACCACGGCACGTTCGTCGTCGAACCCGGCGAGTCCCTCCTCGAGGCCGCGGAGGGCCGCGGGTGGGCGTGGCCGTACGCCTGCCGCGGCGGCGCCTGCGCGAACTGCGCGGTGGCCGTCACGGAGGGCGACCTCTCCCAGCCCATCGACCACATCCTCTCGCCGGACCTCCTCGACCAGGGGTTCCGCCTCTCCTGCAACGGCGTCCCCGTCACTGACGAACTGAAAGTCGTCTACGACGTCAAACACCTCCCCGGCCTCGACGAACTACGGCTCCCGCCGTACCCGTTCGAACTGGCCCACGCCGACGACTGACCGAGAAAGAGCCGGCTGCGAGCATCCGCGACCCGAGCGGGTCGAAGACCCCGGAAGGGTCGCGGTTCACCGAGCGCGAACGAAGTGAGCGCTCGGGCCGAGGAGCGACCATCGGGAGCGACGCTGTGCTTTTTCCACAAGTTTTTGCCGAACGGGGTGGCCGCAGGCTACCCCGTGCAGCGCAAAAAGTGCGTCTTAGACGCCCGTTCCGTACCGCAGCAGCCCGGCGAACCCACCGAAGGCGGTGAGGAGCTGTTCACCCTTCTCGAAGTCCGTGGAGATGAAGTGGGTGTCCGTACCGCGCTGTTCGGCGATGTTCATCAGGTGGTCGATGGCGTCCTCGCGCTCGAGGATCTCGGCCTCCTCGCCACACTCCGCGCACTCGTGTTCGGGGGTGTCCGCGCGCTGGGCGATCAGTTCCCGTTCGTCGTGGTCGTTCGGACACTCGTAGGTGACGACGTCCTTGCGGAGGTCCTCGGAGATGAGCAGGCGGTCGACGGAGCCCATGATGAGGTTCTGGCGGGTCTGGTCGAAGCCGTAGGTGGCGAGGTCGCCGCCGTTGAGCTCCTGGAAGAACTCCTCCATGTCCGCCTTGTCGTCCATCAGGTCGGCTTCGGCGAGCGTCTCCTGGGCGGAGTCGACCATCTCCTTCAGGCCGGACTCGTCGGTGTAGGAGACGTCGAACTTGCCGAGGACGTGGTCCTGGAGTTCGTGGTGGAGGTAGTCGCCGTCGAGGAACTCGTCCTTGGTCGGTGAGGGGCCGCCGACGAGAATGCCGTCGATCTCGTGGCGCTTCGGGACGAAGAGATCGTCGGCCATCCCCGCGATCTCCTGGTAGAAGTTGTCGATGGCCTCGAGGCGGAGTCGGGCGAACCGTTGTGCGGACTGGCCCCCCTTCCGCTGCTTCCCGGGAACGAGACTACTCGCGGACTTGACGGCCTCGATGCGCTTGCCCTTCAGCCAGCCGACGTTGGCCTCCCGGCGGTCGAGGACGATGAGGCCATACAAGCCCTTGTCCCCGAGCATCTCCTGGAGCGGCTCGGTGAGGAACGCGCTGTCGCAGTGGTAGCGGAACGACTCGATGGGCTGGGGCGGGGATTCGAGGACCTCCGTGACCATGTCGGTGCGGCCGCCGCCGGAGTCGACGGCGCCGGAGAAGATGACCATCCCGTTGTCCGGCGGGAAGGTGTCGTAGTAGCGGAGGCGGTCCTTGATGGAGGTGAGCGCGTCCTGGACGTTCGTCCGGGTCTGCTTCGACTTGATGTTCGACGCCTCGGAGTGCTCCTGCGTGACGTGGGCGACGACGTCCGAAACCTGCTTGTCCGGGGGGATGTAGATGGTGACGAGTTGCGTGCCGCTCCCGGAGTAGTCCTTGAGCTCCTCGATGACCTTCTGGAACTCGTACTTTCGTCGGTCCTCGGACGGTACGCCCTCCTGCTCGCTCATTGCTCGGAAGTAGCCGGCCAGCGTGTAAGTAAGCTTTGACCCCCACTCGCGCCCAACGCTTTAAGTCGCGCTCTGCGTATGCGGGCACATGACAGGGCACGTGTTCGCCGTCGCCTCCGGGAAGGGGGGCGTCGGCAAGACGACGACCGCGGTGAACGCCGCGGCCGCGATGGCGGAGGCCGGCCGGTCGGTGGTGCTCGTGGACTACGACCTCGGGATGGCGAACCTCGGCACCGTCCTCGAGGTCGAACCGGCCGACGCGACGCTCCACGACGTCCTCGCGGGGGACGCCGAGACGCTGGACGCTGTCGGGTCGGCGCCGGGTGGCATCGACGTGATGGTCGGCGGGACGGACATCGAGGACTTCGGGCGCGCGGACCCCTCGAAGCTCAGGGACGTGGCCGCGGACCTCCGCGAGGCCTACGACGTGGTGGTCGTGGACACGGGCGGCGGCCTGAGCCACGACACGACGGTGCCACTCGGCCTCGCCGACGACGTCCTGTTGGTGTCGACGCCGCAGGTCGCGGCCCTCGAGAACACCGCGAAGACGCTGGCGCTCGCCGAGCGCGTCGGTGGCGAGGTGGCGGGACTCGTGCTGACGCGGGAGGGCGGGAGCGCCGACACCGAGGACGCGGTCGCGGACCTCGACGTCCCGCTGCTGGCCGCCATCCCGGAGGACAGCGGCGTCGCCGACAGCGAGGACGCGGGCGAACCGCTGGTCGTCCACGCCGAGGAGAGCCCCGCGGCCCAGTCCTACCGGGAACTCGGCTACGAACTGCTCGGGGAGTCGCCGCCGCTGTCGTTCCAGGAGGACGACGAGGAGGCGTCGGCGGCCGCCGGCGCCGCGCTCGCGGAGGTCACAGACGAGTCCGAAACCGGGAGTCCGTCGCTGCTCTCCCGGGTGACCGGCGGCTTCCTCGGGTCGAACGGGAAGGATTAAGCGAACGGCACGACGGAGGTTGGGTATGGCAACCGACAACTCGATCTCGACCGGCTGGCTGATTCTCTACGTCCTGCTGGCGCTCGCCGTCCTCTACGGTTCGCTGGCGTTCGTCGGCGCGCTGTAGGTCACATAGAGTCTGGCGCCTCGATGCCGAGGACCGACAGCGCGTTCGCGAGCGTGGTCCGCGACGCCTCGACCAGTGCCAGGCGCGCGTCCCGCAGGTCGTCGTCGACGTCGTCGGCGAGCACCGGACACGACCGGTAGAACGCGTTGAACGTGTCCACGAAGTCGCGGGCGTACGTCGCGACCTGGTGGGGTTCGAGTTCGTCCGCCGCGGACTCGACGACGACCGGGAACCGCGCCACCGCCTGCAGGAGGTTCTGCTCCTCGTCCGTCGTGAGGAGGTCCGCGTCGAGCGCCGCGTTCGCGTCGCCAGCTTCACCCAGAATTCCGCAAGCACGAGCGTGGGCGTACTGGACGTACGGCGCGCTCTGCCCCTCGAAGTCGAGGGCGTCCTCCCAGTCGAACGTGATGGCCTTCGTCGGCTGCTTCGAGACGATGTCGTAGCGGACCGCGCCGATGCCGACCTGGCGGGCGATGCGCTCGACGTCGTCCTCGGTCAGGTCGTCGTCGCGGATGCGGTCGTCCAGCCGGGAGCGGACCGCCTCTTCGGCGCGCAGGACGGCCTCGTCGAGCAGGTCGTCCATGTCGACGCCGGTGCCCTGTCGGGTGCTCATCGACTCGCCGCCCGGGAGGTTCACCCACGCGTAGAACAGCTCCTCGAGCTGGTCGGTGTCGTTGCCGCGGATGTCGAGGGCGGCACGGAGCTTGTTCGCGTGGAGCTCCTGGTCCTCGCCGAGCACGGTGATAGCGCGGTCGAACGTGTCGAACTTCCACTCGTGGTGGGCGAGGTCTCTGGTGGTGTACAGCGTCGTGTCGTCCGAGCGCAGGAAGACGAACGACTGCTCGATGTCCCACTCCTCGAGGTCGAGTTGCCAGGCGTCCTCCTCCTCGAAGGCGTGTGCCGACGTCTTCAAGTCCTCGACCACCTCGTCGGTCGAACCGTCCCGGAGGAACTCGGTCTCCCGGACGAACTCGTCGAACTCCGCGGGGAGGCGCTCGAGGGTCTGGCGCATCCCGCCGAGCACGCCCTCGACGACCTCGCCGACGCGCTCGTAGGTCTCCTCGTCGCCCCGGTCGAGGCCCTCGATGATGGCCGCGATCTCCGTCTCGGCCTCCTCGACGGCCTCCGGTTCGCCCTCCTCTAAGAACTCGTTGCCCGCCCGGTAGTAGCGAACGAGGTCGTAGTCGGGCTTGTCGCGGCCGGGTTCCGGGAGGTCGTCCTCGTCGAAGTGCTCGTAGGCCCAGGTGAACACGGCCATCTGGCGGCCCGCGTCGTTGACGTAGTACTCGCGGGTGACGTCGTAGCCGGCGTAGTCGAGGACCCTGGAGACGGCGTCGCCGAGGATGGGGTTGCGGGCGCGCCCGACGTGGACGGGGCCGGTCGGGTTCGCGCTCGTGTGCTCGACGACGACGGAGTCGCCGGTGTCGGGCAGGCGCCCCCAGTCGTCGGCCTGCGCGGACTCCAGCGTGGCTGCGTAGTACTCCTCGCTCGGCGTGAAGTTCACGTACGGGCCCTGCGAGCTAACGCCGCCGACGTAGTCCGCCTCTGTCAAGTCGAGCGCGTCGACGAGTTCGGCGGCGACCTGCGGCGGCGGTGCCCCCGCCTCGCCCGCGAGCCGGAACGCCGCGCTGGACGCGAGTACGGCGGGAACGTCCGCGGGTGGTTCCTCGATGCCGAGGTCCCCGGTCGGGTAGCCGAGGTCGTCGAGTGCGGCCGCGAGGGCCGTCTCGACCTCCCGGCGGAAAGCGATGAACATGTCCGGTGGGTCGTGGGCGGCGGCAAAAGGTGTTCTGAAAGTCCGGACGCGAGCGACCTACTTGCCGAGGTAGAGGTCCCGCACGCGCTGGGAGCTCCGGATGGTCTCGGCGTCGGCCTCGAACTTGTTCTCGCCCATGTCGAGGGCGTAGGCGCGGTCGGTGACGTCGAGCGCGGCGTCGACGTTCTGCTCGACCATCAACACCGCCGTGCCCGTCTGCCGGATCTGGTCGACGTGCTCGAACGTCCGCTCGATGAGCTGGGGCGCCAGCCCCGCCGAGGGCTCGTCGATGAGCAACACGTCGGGGTCGGGCATCAGCGCGCGCGCCATCGCGAGCATCTGTCGCTCGCCGCCCGAGAGCGTCTCCGCGTCCTGGCTGTGGCGCTCCTCCAGACGCGGGAAGAGTTCGAACATCCGCTGTCGGCGGTCGTCCGCGTCGCTAGCGTGGATGGCCCCGATGTCGAGGTTCTCCGCGACGGTGAGGTTGGGGAAGACGTTCGACGTCTGCGGGACGTAGGAGACCCCGTGGGACACCATCTGGTTGGCTTCGAGGCCCGAGTAGTCCTCGCCGCCGATCTCGATGGTGCCCGCCCACAGCGGCAGCTGCTTGAACAGCGCGCGCATCAGCGTCGACTTCCCGGCGCCGTTCGGCCCGAACACCAGCACGATCTCGTCGTCCTGCACGTCGATGTCGACGCCGTACAGCACCTGGAGGTCGCCGTAGCCGGTCTCGACGTCGCGCGCGGAGAACACCGCGTCGTCGTACCGCCGGACGGTCTCGATGTCGCTCATCGGTCGTACCCCCCGAGGTAGGCCTCGACGACGCGCTCGTCCTCCTGGACGATGGAGGGCGGGCCGGACGCCAGCGTCTGGCCGTTGTGCATCACGACGACGCGGTCGCAGTTCTCCATCACGACGCCCATGTCGTGCTCGATGAGCAGGATGGTCCGGCCGCGGTCGTTGAGTTCGCGGAGCCGGGCCAGTAGTTCGTCGGTCAGCGACGGGTTGACGCCCGCGATGGGTTCGTCGAGCAGGATGATCTCGGGGTCCATCATCAGCACCCGGCCGAGTTCCAGCAGTTTCCGCTGGCCGCCGGAGAGGGCGCTCCCGTACTCCTCGGCGAGGTGGTCGAGTTCGAGGAACTCGAGGGTCTCGTCGACCGTCGCCTGGATGTCGGCCTCCTGGTCGTCGACGGCGCCCGACCGGAAGATGGTGCTGAGCGCTCGCTCGCCGAGCTGTCCCTTCGCGGCGAACGCGAGGTTCTCGCGGACGGTCATCCCGCGGAACGTCTTCGGCGTCTGGAACGTCCGCCCGACGCCGCGGCGCGCGATCTCGGTCGGCGAGAGCCCCTGGATCGGGTCGCCGTCGAGGCGCACCTCGCCGCTGTCGGGCGTGTGGACGCCCGTGATGCAGTTGAATAGCGTCGACTTCCCGGCGCCGTTCGGGCCGATGAGTCCCGTGATGGACGCCCGCTCGACGCCGAAGGTGGCGCCGTCGACGGCGACCAGGCCGCCGAACGTCTTCACGACGTTGTCGACTTCGAGCAACTCCGTACCGTCGTCGGCCGGCTGCCCGCCGGCCGGTGTGTCGTCAGTGGACATCGGTCACTCCTCCTCCCCCAGCGCCTCGATCTCCGAGGGGTCGCCGAACAGTCCCTCCGGTCGGTACCGGATGACGAGCACGAACAGCAGGCCGATGACCACGAACCGCATGCTCGGGATGAACGACGGGTTGTCCGGGAGCGGGCCGGCGAGCGCGGGGAGCACGCCGGTCAGCGGGTCGGGGAGCGTCCCCTGGACCCAGTTGTAGGCCGTCGTGATGAACCGCGTCGACTCCTCGAACGCCACGACCAGCAGGGCGCCGGCGACCGCGCCGGTGTTCGACGCCGCGCCGCCGAGCAGCATCGCGGCCCACACCGTGAACGTCACGTGGGGAACGAACTGCGCGGTGACGACGCTGCCGAGGTAGTGGGCGTAGACGCCGCCCGCGAACCCCGCGATCATGCCGCCGATGACGAACGACTTCAGCTTCACCACGGTGGTGTTCTTCCCGAGCATCTCAGCGGCGGCCTCGCTCTCGCGGACGCCCTTCAGCAGCCGGCCGAACGGTGCTTCGAGCACGCGTTCGACGAGCAGGTAGACCGCGAGCAGGCTGAGGACGGCGAACGCGAGGTACGCGAGCTGCCAGGCGTCCGGACCGAGCGCGGCCTGTCCGGGCTTCGGGACGCTGTTCATCCCGAACGAGCCGTTGGTGAGCCACGCCTCGTTGACGAGCACGTCGCTGAACACGCCCGCCAGCGCGAACGTCGCGATGGCGAGGTAGTGGGTGCCGAGGCGGACGCTCGTCAGGCCGATGAGCAGCGCCAGTGCGCCGCCGACGAGCGCTGCGGCGGCGAGACTGACGGGGAACCCCCACGGCATCGGGAGGTCGAACCAGACGACGTAGCTGGCGTTCGTCACTGTCGACGGCGGCGGCATCGTCACGATGGCCGACGCGTACGCGCCCGCCGCGAAGAACGCGACGTGGCCGAAGTTCAGCAGCCCCGTGTAGCCGTAGTGGACGTTCAGCCCGAGCGTCAGCAGCCCGTAGATGCAGCCGATGGTGGCGACGGCGACGAAGAACGCCGCCCACCCCGTGAGCAGCGCCATCAGAACTCACCTCCGCGGATGCCCTCCGGTTTGAACAGGAGGACGCCGACGAGGATGATGAACGCGTAGGCTCGCGTGTAGTTCGCGGAGAGGTACGTCGACCCGAAGTTCATCGCGAGCCCGATGAAGACCGCCCCGAGCATCGCGCCGTACGGCCGCCCGATGCCGCCGAGCAGCGTCGCCGCGAAGACGACGATGAGGTACTCGAACCCGACGCCCGGCCGGAACGGCGAGAACAGCACCGCGTAGAGGATGCCGGCCATGGCGCCCGCCCCGGCGGAGATGAACCACGTCTGGCGGACGACGTTCGTCGTGTCGATGCCCGCCACCTCGGCCAGCGCCCGATTGCCGCTTGTCGCCCGCATGCGTTTGCCGAGCATCGTTCGCTGGAGCAGCAGGTGGATGGCGAGCATGGTGACGACGCTCACGACGATGACGCCTAGCTCGAGGTCCGTGAGCCGGACGAGCCCGAAGTAGTCTGTGCGCCGCATCAGGGGGATGGGGAGCTGGCGCGCGCTGACGCCGACCCACCCCTGGAGCAGGTTCCGGAGCACGAACGAGACGCCGATGGAGGTGATGAGCAGGGGGAGCGCGCCGCGATTGGAGATGGGTTCGAAGAACACGCGGGAGACGCCGACGCCGAGCAGGCCGACGACGACGATGGCGAGCACGGCGGCGGCCGGCAGCGGCACCGAGAGCCCGAAGAGGCCGCCCGCGAGGAACACCGTCAGGTAGGCGCCGTACGTGAGGAACTCCCCGTACGCGAAGTTGATGAACCGCGTCACGCCGTAGGAGAGCGTTAGCCCCACGGCGCCGACGGCGATGACACTCCCCTCGATGAGGCCGAACACGACCGTCTGCAGGAGGTTGTCGAGAACCATGCTGGAGGGAGGGCGCGCTTAGAGTGCCTCTGGTGGCAGGCGACCCGCCTCGGTCCAGCTGCCGTCCTGTGCCTTCTTGATGGCGAACGGCGCGACGATGTCGCCGTTCTCGTCGAAGTTGATGGGGCCGACGAGCCCCTCGTAGTCGACGTCGGCGCCGCCCTCGATGGAGGAGGCACCCTGCGTGTAACTGGTGACCTGCTCCTCGGGTGGTTTGGCGACCTCGGGGATGGCCGACGCGATGTTCGGCCCGGAGAGGTCTCCGTCGTTGGCCGCGACCTGCTTCATCGCGAGCCCCATGACGTTCATCGCGTCGTAGGTGTTCGTCGCGAACACCTTCCCGCCCTCCTCCCAGCCGGCGTACTCCGTGATGCGGTCGAAGAAGCTCTCGAGTCGGCCAGCCTCCTGGGCTGGCTGGTAGGTCGCGGCGTTCAGCCCGAGCATCCCGTCAGTGACCTGGTTCTCGCTCTGGGAGAGGAAGTCCTGGTTGGTCTGGTCCTGGGTCGCAAACCAGTTGCCCTCGTACCCCGCCTGGAAGCCGGCCTCCGTGATCTTGATGCTGTCCTCGACCGAGGCGATGAGCACCGTGATATCCGGGTCAGAGTCCATCATCTGCTGGACCTCGGAGGTGTAGGAGGCCTTGCCCGTTCGGATGTCCATCGCGGTGGTGATGGTGCCGCCGAACTCCTCGAACGAGGAGCGTACCGGCTCCTTGAACGACTGGAACACCTCCTTGTTCCCGACCATGAGCGCCATCCGCTCGTAGTCCTGGATGGAGTTGTACTGTTGCTCGCGTGCCGCCTTCGCGATGGCGCGGCCGCCGAGGGAGTCTGAGGACACCGTCCGGAAGATGTACTCGCCGCCCCGGGAGTCCAGCGACGTGGTCCCCGCGGTCGGCGTGACGACGGGCACCTCGTTCTCGACGAGCGTGTCGATGACCGCCGACATGGTGATGCTCGTCGGGCCGATGACGCCGCTGACGTTCTCGACGTTGACGAGGCGGTTGGTCGCCGACACGGACGCGTCCGGCGAGGCCTCGGTGTCGCCCTGGACCACGGTCAGGTTGCGGCCGCCGATGCCGCCCTCCGCGTTGATCTCCTCGACGATCATGTTGACGACCGGGAGGACGTTCGCGCCGACCCACGCGTAGTCGCCGGAGAACGGCAGCAGGACGCCGATCTTCAGCGGGTCGGAGCT